>Ga0156789_1072_pt3 | contig 29711 bp, 19 predicted proteins | sample RifOxyD3_FD_110738 | JGI IMG/M metagenome (GOLD analysis project Ga0156789, IMG submission 110738) | Deltaproteobacteria bacterium RIFOXYD12_FULL_57_12 | reverse complement strand
GAGGATTTTGCGATTGAGGCACGGTCAAAGATGGCCCGAAGACGGGATGCGTTATGGTATATTAGTATTTTCCGACTCCCTTAGATCGCAAACTGTCAACAATCAGCGCATAAGGGACTAATACAAATAACAGCGAGAAACGTATGGGAAAAGAACAGACCTCAGCACGAAACAGATTGCTCCGCATGATTCCCAAGGTGGATGAGTTTCTGACCTGGACGGCCGAATTGGCCGAAGCTCCCTCCATTCTTGTTAAACACGCGGTACGTGAAGTCCTGGCCGAGGCGCGCGAGGCCATCCTGACCGGCGAGATTCTTAACGAAATGGAATTATCGCACCCTACCTTGCTCATAAATTTTCAAAATCGTCTGGAAGAGAAGATGGGACCGAATCTCCGGCCGGTTATTAATGCGACCGGCGTGGTGATCCACACAAACTTGGGAAGGTCGATCCTGCCGATGACCGCCATGGATGTGTTGGGCCAGATCGGCACCAGGTATTCCAACCTGGAATTTGATCTTACGTCAGGCAAGCGGGGTAGCCGTTACAGTCTGGTCGAAGACCTGCTCTGTGAGCTCACCGGGGCCGAAGCCGCCTTGGTGGTGAACAACAATGCAGCCGCGGTGCTGCTCGCCCTTGATACGCTGGCCAGCGGTCGGGAGGTGATTGTTTCCAGGGGACAGCTCGTTGAAATAGGCGGCTCATTCCGGATCCCTGAGGTAATGGCCAAGAGCGGCGCAAAACTGATTGAGGTAGGCGCCACCAACCGAACGCATCTTCGGGATTACGAAAACGCCATTTCCGAAGCGACGGCCTTGCTGCTCAAGGTGCATACCAGCAATTACCGAATAACAGGATTTACGGCCGAGGTTTCGCTGGAGACTTTAGTCGAACTGGGCAGGCGTCATACCCTGCCGGTTATGGAGGATCTGGGCAGCGGCTGCCTGATCGATCTTTCCCGCTTTGGCTTCCGGAAGGAACCGACAGTCGGCGAAGTCGTGAACGCCGGGGTCGATGTGGTTACCTTCAGTGGCGACAAGCTGCTGGGCGGCCCCCAGGCAGGACTTATCCTTGGCAAGAAACAGGTGATTGACCGGATCAAAAAAAATCCACTTAACCGGGCACTCCGTATTGACAAGTTTACCCTTGCCGCCCTGGAAACTGTGCTGCGCTGTTATTTTGACGAGGAGATGGCCCTGCGCACCATCCCGACTCTCGCCATGCTCACCATACCCCTGCCAGATATTGCCCGGCGGGCCAGGCGGCTGTTGCGTCTGGTCAAGAGTAAACTGGCAGCCGCATGCCGGGCGACAACGGTTCAGACCATATCAAGGGTCGGTGGCGGGGCTCTGCCAGAACAAGATCTGCCCAGCCTGGCCGTGGCGCTTGCGCCGGTGGATTGGTCCGTGAATGACCTGGAAGGCAAACTGCGGGCCTTGGCCAGACCTGTGATCGGCCGGATCGAGGAAGATCGTTTGCTGCTGGACATGCGGACGGTGGCTGATGATGAAATTGCCCCGCTGGCTCGCTGCCTGCTGGATCTTTTTCTGGGTGAGGCAGCATGACATTCCCTTTTGATGTTCCATGTATGGAACTGGAACTGGCGGATCTCGACCGGCTATCAAATCGATTCAGCCAGACAGTGCTTGATCTAGTCCCCTACGCCGAAGGACCGGTTTCCTTTGTCTCTTCGAAATCTGACGGGGCCGCCGTTGCCGCTGCTGTGCGACAGGTGAGGCAGCGGCGGCGGCCGCTCATCAATGGCGAAGACGCCAAGATTTTCATGCCAATCTGGAACGGGCAAGACATGTTGGCGGTTGCGGTGCTGGAAGGAATTGACAAAAAAATTGCCCACGATCTTTCAGAAGAGTGGCTGGCGGACCGCAGCCAGATTATTTCCCGTGAATTCCGTTTACTAAAAGGGTATCTGCTTGATCCCGTCACCGGCCTGTTAAATGTTCGACATCTTCGAGACGAACTTGAATTGTCCATCGAAGATCCGTCTGCGCCATTTTCCTTTGTCCTGCTGGAAATCTGTCTCAAGGCCAAGGATGCGGAGAAATCCCTGCATTATATCGCCAGAGCGGGTTGTTATTTGAACTCCTATTTTGGCCAGACACCCCTTCATCATCTGGGAAACGGTGTATTCGGTCTTGTTCTGCCGGGCGTGACGATCGAAGAGGCACAACGATTGGGCAAGCGGGTCCTGGATTGGTTGAAGCGTGAAAAATATCACCGCGCCCATCTTGGTTTTGTTACCGTGCCGGCGCCGGAGTGCGTTCCTGAAGGAGAGAATCAGGAGGCGCTTAACCTGGAAAGTCTGCTGGCCCAGGCATGGAAGGCACTAAGAACGGCCGGTCGGCGCGGGCCTTACGCCCTTTGCGCATACGGTCCCGGCTTGAATACGAACCACCCGCTTGCGCCGCCAGTGCCGACGGTCATGAACAAGTTACGGCAGTTGTGGCGGCGGGTTGACAGCTTCTCACTGGTTCTTCTGCATCAGGACCAGCCGACCGAAGAAAGTTTTATGCGACGCCTGTCCTCCTTGGCCGGCAAAAAAGGGGGGCTGTTGCCTCTTTCAGAAACCGAGGCCTATGTTTTTTTGCCAGGGATGAATGCCGGGAAGGCGTTGGCCTGGACGCAAACCTTCAAGAACAGCGCAAAAAAACTCACGGGCAGCACATATTCAATGGGAATCGCCGCATATCCATTTCATGATTTCCGAAAATCGGACATGGCGGCAAATGCCCGCAAGGCCCTCCTGCACACCGGCTTCTTCGGGCCAGACTCCATTACCGTCTTTGACGGAGTAAGCCTTAATATCAGCGGCGACATATACTATGGCGGCGGCGACTTGGTACGGGCAGTCCGGGAATTTCGCCGAGGGATTGAGATCGATCCTGCCAATGTCAATCTCCTGAACAGTCTTGGCGAGGCGCATGCCCAGATGAATCGTCATCGCGCCGCAACATCCTTTTTTGAAAAGGCCCTGGCCATTGAGGCTGATAATTTCATGGCCCTTTTCAATCTGGGAGTTACTTGCCTTCTGCTTGGCGATGAAATGCGAGCCATGACAGTTCTCGAGAAAGCGATATCGGTCAGCAGGCGGAAAAAGATCGATGATGCAAATTTCGACCTATACCTACAGCTTGGCAGGCTATATTGCCAAACCGGAAAATATCAGGAGGCGATTGAGCTGTTATCTGTCTGCGCCGCCATGTACAACAACCATGAATCAACAACGGACAAGGCCAGAAAAGGGGTCGGCCGCAGCATGCTGTTTCGGTATCTTGGAGAGGCATACAGGGGCGTTGGCTTACTCCGGGAGGCCATGGCCATGCTCCAGCGCGCTATTCGCCACAATCCCAGGGATGCGGCATCCCTGAGCCTGCTGGGCGAACTGTACGGGTCAGAAAACCAGGGTCCCGAAATTGCCATTTCGCTTTGCCGGCAGGCAGTTGCGCTTGACGATTCGTCCTGGGATTGCTGGTACCGGTTGGGATTGGTGAATTTCCGACAGGGAAATCTGGCCGCCGCCCATGAGGCGTTTCAGGAAAGTTTCCGGCGGAACAGAAGAAGTACACCCGTTCTGTATATGCTCGGACAACTCTATGAGAAACAGGGTAAGAAGCGCCAGGCCCTTGCGAAATACAAGAGAGCTTTGAGCCTGGATCCTTCCTTTGCCGAGGCCAAAGGCGCTTTTGCCGCTCTAAATTAACAGAAACGAAACAGGAGATGTATTTTTTATGAATTATTTGGGACGAAGAAAAACCGATGGCAGCCATGATCAGCACCGCAGAACCACTGATGAGCGGCAACAGTACTGGCTGGATAATTTTAATGCCGGTGATTCCTGGCGCCTTTTCCGAATAATGGCTGAATTTGTCGAAGGGTTTGACGTTTTGACCAGCGTCCAGATGCCGGCTGTTTCAATTTTTGGTTCTGCCAGGACCGCTCCCGGTGATCGTTATTATGAACTCGCCTCGGAGATCGCCCGAAAGCTGGCCGAATCTGGCTATGCGGTGATAACCGGCGGCGGTGGGGGAATTATGGAGGCGGCCAACAAGGGCGCTGCCGAGGCGGATGGTGTGTCAATCGGTCTGAACATCAACCTGCCCCTCGAGCAGATGCCCAATTCCTTTGCCAACCTGCCATTGAAATTCCAGTATTTTTTTGTCCGCAAGGTCATGTTCATAAAGTATGCCATGGCGTTCATCTGCATGCCGGGCGGCTTTGGCACGCTGGATGAACTGTTTGAGGCGCTGACCCTAATCCAGACCCGACGGATCAAGTCCTTCCCGATCATTCTGGTAGGTTCGGAGTTCTGGGCCGGTCTGATCGACTGGATTAAAGAGACGACATTGCAACTCGGCAATGTTTCTGAAGAGGATCTGATGATTTTTCGGATAATGGATGATCCGGACGAAATAGTGGCCCATATCAGGCGGACCGTGATATTATAAGAATGGTTCAACCCTTCACGTAACTGCTGCAAAAAGCACAATTCCTTATGTGCAGTGAGCCTGCCGTCCGCGTAACTATCAATAAAGGAGAAAAATCATGGCGCAGATTGATGCCTTTTTTAAGCTGATGAACGAACAGGGAGCCTCTGATCTCCACATGGTTGCTGGCCAACAGCCTCATTTACGAATCAGGGGCGAGATGGAACAGGTCAAATACAAGGTCATGGAAAATGATGAACTGAAGGCCTTGCTATATGAGATTTGCCCTGAAGAGAAGATCAAGGTTTTCGAGGAAAACGGGGATGTTGATTTCGGCTATGAAATCCCCGGGCTGGCCAGGTACCGGGCTAATTTCTTCCAGCAAAATTATGGAATTGGCTCTGTTTTTCGTGAAATTCCAAGCACGATTCTGACATGTGACCAGCTTGGGTTGCCACCCGTGGTTGAAAAACTGGCTTCCCTGCCGAAGGGGTTGGTTCTGGTGACCGGCCCGACCGGCAGCGGCAAATCAACCACCCTGGCCGCGATCATCGACAAGGCGAACCGCTCCCGCAAGGATCACATCCTCACCATTGAAGACCCCATCGAGTTCGTTCATAAAAGCCAGAAGGCGATTGTCAACCACCGGGAAATCGGCACCCACACCAAGAGTTTTGCCGCGGCCCTGCGCGGCGCCTTGCGCGAAGACCCGGATGTCATCCTGGTCGGCGAGATGCGGGATCTGGAAACAGTTTCGCTTGCCATGGAGGCGGCGATGACCGGCCATGTGGTCTATGCCACCCTGCATACCCTGAACGCCTCAAAAACCGTGGATCGAGTCATTGAAATTTTTCCGTCGGATCAGCAGGAGCAGGTCCGGTCTACCTTGGCCGATGCCTTAAAGGCGGTTGTCTCCCAAACCCTGTTCAAAAGACGGGATATCAAGGGCCGGGTCGCCGCCCTGGAGATCCTGATCTGTACCGCAGCGGTCCGCAATCTGATCCGCGAAGGAAAAACCTACCAGATTCCTTCGGTTATGCAGACCGGTAGAAAATTCGGCATGCAGACCCTGGACGATGCCATCATGGAATTTCTGAAAAAAACCTGGATCAGCCCGGAAGATGCCTATGCCCATTGCATTGACAAGGCAAAATTCCTACCATTCATGAAACACGGGACCGGAGACCTCACGGATGTCTGACAGGAAGTACCGATCAATCATACCGGAATCGAAAGAAAACCGATAACTGCCGTCCGTCCCAGGGCGGCAGTTATCGGGGCCGTCAATAATCCGTACAAAAGCGGCGACGGGTCAACTTTCCTGCAGAGGCCGTAAAAAAAACAGCCCCGGCCCTGCTGGTGATGAGCATTTCAACTCCCTGTTTCTTGCTGTATTCAGCCAGGGTGGGCTCGAAAGCAGATTCCGGGGTGGTACGCCCGCTGGAGACAACCAGATAGTCTGGGGCAACCGCCGCCAGAAAGGCACCGCTGTTTGAGGTTTTGCGGCCGTGATGCGGTGTCAACAGAACATTCGACCGCAGTGCTGATCTGGCTTCTGGCTCCTCGAGCAAACGCGCTTCAGTCTGCTTATCGATATCCCCAGGGAAAAGAAAGGATGCACCGACGCTCTCCAGCTTCAGGACCAGGCTGCTGTTGTTCAATCCGGCTTGTTTTTCAACCGCTTCTCCTGAACCGGCTTGCCCTCCATCCGAAGGATTGAGCAGACACCTGAGGCTGTCCCCTCCATCCTGCCAAAGCAGATCGCCACTTTTAGGAATGATCATCTCGACACCCAACTCTTTCGCCTGGTTCAGGAGTTCCTTGTAACTCGGATCCACCCCGGTCGTGGAACCGTTGATCCATATCTTCTTTGGCTTGAACAGCTTGATGACCGAAGGAAGCCCGTTGTAGTGATCCGTGTGCGGGTGGGTTATGATGATGCCGTCCAGCCTGGACAACCCGCGACTCCAGAGGAATGGCGCGATGATCTGTCTGCCGACGTCGAAGCGTTCGCCGCTGGTCCCGCCCCCGTCTATCAGGACGGTTGTCCCGCGCGGCAACGCCAGAAGAGTAGCACTCCCCTGCCCGATATCAAGAAATGAAACCGTCGCGCTTGCTGCGAAGTATGATATCGCCTGCCGTCCTGCCGGGATAAGAATAAGCAGTCCGAGACAGAACGAGGCAAGAAACCTGGCAACTCTATGACGCCAGTGAAGAATGCAGCCCAGCAGGAGATAGTAGAGCAACATACTTAATAAAGAAGGCGTGGGGAGTTGGATATCGGCGAATGGGATACCGCTGAGCACAGCGCAGATTTTTTCGGCGCCCCAGACACCAAAGCCGCCGGTGTGCAGAAGCAGGACCGCCAACCCCGGCAAAAGCGGCTGGATGACGATTGCCGCCAGACCGATGAGCAGAGACCAGAGGCAGAGCAGCGGTTCAACAAGCAGCGTGGTGATCGGACCGATGAGAGCTATCTGGTTGAAGTGATAAACGAGCAGCGGTGCAATCGCCGTCATGATTGCCAGGGAAAAAAGCAGGCCGGCAAGCATCCAGTTGACTGTTTTGCGGACCGATGCAGGAAGACGCGTGATGGCCGATGATTGTTGTTGCCTGTCCAGAAACCTGCCGACAATATTGTCGAAAAAAATGGCGATGGCGATTACCGCGCCAAAGGAAAGCTGGAATGATGCAGTATAGAGGCTTGTCGGCTGCCAGACAAGAAGGACCAGGGCAGCAAGGGCAATGTTGGTGAGCAGTGCCTTCTGGCGGTCGAACAGAATGGCAATGAGGACAACGGTGGCCATGAACAGGGCGCGCAGCACCGGCGGGTTACAGCCGGCGATCAAGGCGTAGGCGGTCACCGGCATAAGAGTGAGACCAGCGGCAACCTTGGGAACCGGGATGTGCAGAATCAGCCAGGTCGACCGTTTCAACAGCCGGATGAAAATCGCATAGAACAGCAGGACCAGCAGGCCGATGTGCATGCCGGAGATCGCCAGAACGTGCATGGCGCCCGTTGCCTTGAAATTGTCGAGAACCTCCTCCGGGACTTCGGACTGGTCGCCGATGAGCACCGCCTTGTAAAGCCCTCGGACCGGGTTGTCCAGGTTCTGATCCAGAAAGGTGGCAACCCGATGGCGGAGGCGTTCCGGCAGGTATCGATAGCTGACCGACGGTTTGAACCAGCTGTCCGGGTTATCGGTCTGCAGCCTCATGATATCGACAGGCGAATCGACCAGGCCGGTCAGCCAGATAGACTGATGGCCGAGATATTTCCCATAGTCAAAGACACCGGGCGTGGCATAACCGTGAGGCTGCGAGATCCGCGCCTTCACCATGAAACGGTCGCCGGGTGACAGATCGGCTGGCGGCGGGGCCAAAAAGGTCAGCTGGACCAGACCGGTGGTGGTCCTGAATTGCGAGATGGCATCTGCCCCTCCCGTTGTGTCCGGGAGCAGGAACAACTCTGTGCTGATCAGCAGGCGGGTTGCCGGCTTACCGTCTGTGTCCGTCAGCCTGGCTGGAATTTTTGCCAAGTTGCCGATCAGGGTGACAGTCTGGCGACCATGGATCTGGTTGACTAAATGTTCGGGGCCAACAGGAGGATTGAGATGGGGAGTGACATGAATAAGGCCGACCAGAAAGAGAAACAACAAGAGCGCCAGGGTGGCAACGAGCCTGCCGGTCTTCTCCGCTCTGAACCTGAGGCCGACCAGAGCAAGAGCACCAACGCCGATCGCCGCAACCCAGATCGCTACATTTTCCTTGCTTTCCGCTACGGCAAAACCGATTCCGAGAGCAAAAAAGCTTACGGCAACAGGGAGCAGATTATTCAGCATCACTCTGGTAGAGTTTTCTGAACTTGCGAATATTCTTTTCAATGGGACCGGAGAGAGAGATCCCGTATTTCTGCAGGTATTCCGCAACCATCCTGTGGGTGTTGAAAATCGGTACATTAAGGGCAAGGTTCATGATGCACTTGTCAATATAGATCGATCGTTTTTCTTTATTGTAAAAGGTGTCAAGGAGTTCCGGAAACAGTCGATAGAACGAAGCCGAATCCTCGGCGTAAAGAAGGGCATCATGGTCTTCCCGTAGGTCGCCGGGCAGGATTGGCGCCTCGAAACCGAACTTCCAGCCGGTGGCGCCGTTGTGATAACCCTCTGCCCACCAGCCGTCCATAATGCTGATGTTCGGGATGCCATTCATGGCCGCCTTCATCCCGCTTGTACCGCTGGCCTCGAGCGGGCGTTTCGGATTGTTCAGCCAGACATGCACGCCTGCCACCATGAGCTTGGCAATCTGCATGTCATAGTTGGGGATGAAAACCAGCCGGCCCAGCCCCTTTGATTTATGGTAAAGTTCGTCCTGGGAATCAAGAATCAGCTTGATGACAGATTTGCCCGGTTCGTCGGATGGGTGGGCCTTGCCGGAAAAAAGGAAATTAACCGGCTGGTTGCGGGCAAGAATGATTTCCGCCAGCGTGTCGATATTCTCAAAAATCAGATCGGCCCGTTTGTAAGTGGAAAAACGCCTGGCAAAACCAATGGTGAACACGGCCGGATCAAGATTCCTTTCCTTGTCGTCCAGGAATGAGAGGAAATTCGGGGGTTCAATCCATGTTTCATGAATCTGCTGACGATGCCTGACCAGCATCGCATTGACGAAATCCATGAGTTTCTTCGTGTCGTGAGCCCAGGCCTGTTCCAGGTAGCTGCGGAATTTCTTGTTGGTAAGCAGTTTGCCCGCATTGGCAAACACACCGGGATCACTCTGCCAGTTATGAAACTCCGGGAAGCTGTCAAAGACCTCGGCCTTGGCAAAACTGATCCAGGTGAGATGGTGAACGCCATTGGTGATGGCGGTAATCTTGTCCGCGTGCTCTGGAAACTGCTGCTTAGTAACATTCCGGTGCAGTCTGCTGACGCTGTTTGTTGACCGGTTCACCTTCATGGCCAGCGATGTGAAGTTGTAGACATTCGGATTATCCTTGTCTCGGGCCAGCAGGTCAAGGAGGCGCCGACAGAAGGTATGGCTCAACCCCGCATAGATCGAGGTGCTGAAGCGGTCATGGCCGGCAGCAACCGGAGTGTGAATGGTATAAACAATGTTTTGCGCTACCTGGGCCGCCGCGTTATAAATATCCTGATCCGTGGCAATGGTCTGAAAATCCTGGCCAAGGGTGTTCAGCAGCTGATCAGCGATACGGTGGAGGATCACGACCACCCCATGCTGTTCATTGAGGTGCAGTGTCTTTGACGAGATGCCCAGGAGTTCGGCGAGGTGAAGGATGCCGGCCCCCAGCATGCGGCGCTGGGTCGCCCTTACCCTTTCAGAGCTGCTGTCATAGAGCTGATCAGCAGACTTTCGTATCCACTCCGGCGACGACGGGATGCTGTAATCAAGCAGGAGTTCCGGAACGAAAAAATCCAGGCTCTCGTTGATTTCCATTTTCATCCAGACTTGGGCGTAGGTTGAAATAGGATGATCCTTATCATCAAAAAAAGGGATTTCTATTTCAAGCGCCCGGTCCGGATAAAGGGGGTTTTTCAGCAGATACAATCCCGGGGTGTTATGCGGCTCCCATTCAGTGGCCCATGCTACCTGACCAAGCCGAGAATCAACCAGCTGTGAGAAGTACCCCTTTTTATAGAGCAGCGAGATGGCGACAACCGGTATCTTGCAGGCAGCAAAACTCTTCAGGGTATCGCCGGCCAGGACACCGAGCCCGCCGCTGTAATTCGGTATCTTCTGGGGACCGCGGATGACCTTCTTGACAAAGGCATCAATCAATGGATCCGGGCTGTCCGTTATGCCAAGGTATTCGAGCCGACTCTTGACCGGGTGGAAGACATCAAGATCGGCACCTATTTCCATGGAAACATAAATCAGGGAATTTCCTGCCGGCGCGGTCAGCTCTGCCCATACCTGATTAAGAACCTGCTGCGAAACGCCGAAAAAAGTTCCAAGGCTATTGACCGCAAGCATATCCCGGAGGTAGATATCCTTGTCAATAATTGTGCTGTCCCAGTTGTGCATAGTTTTTTTTATTTTTGTTTTTGTTTTTGAATCGATTAGTTATTAAGTGGCAGACCCGCGTACTCCAATGAAGGTTTATATCATAATTAAAGAAAAAAAGCGGAAAAAACCTGTGGAATAAACCAAGGACGCCATAAATAGACATTGAATTTTTAATCGGACTTATATATCTTGCGCCCTTATGAATCTTTAAGAATGAGTGTTTAGGTGAATTGTTTTACTTTTGGGGGTTAACTTACAAAATTTTACAAGAAGGACCAATGGTCTGAGGAGGAAGTGAGATGGAGAGAAAGGGATGGTTATTGGGGATTGCAATTCTGGCGGTCGTAGTGTCTTTTGGCGTGACTGGTTGCGCCAAGAAGAAAGTCGCCACGGAAGCCGCACCGGTGTCGTCCGTTGCCGCACCGGCACAGACTGGTAGCATGGGTAGTGGTGAATCACTTGAGACGAGGCCTGCCACCACGAGCACCCGCACGGTTTCAGAGGGAAGGACTCATGCCCCGATGCTGCCGGTATATTTTGATTATGACAAATCAAATATCCGGGCTGATCAGGCTGGCCGTATGGAGAAGAATGCGGCATTCCTAAAGGGTAGTGGTGCTGTTGCCGTTACTATCGAAGGAAACTGCGACGAACGCGGCACCAACGAGTACAACATGGCCCTTGGCGAACGCCGGGCGTTGAGCGCCAAGAAATACCTGGTTAATCTGGGTGTTGCCGACGGGCGCCTGAAGACCATCAGCTATGGCGAGGAAAAAGCCCTCCTGTTCGGTCACGACGAGACGTCCTGGGCTCAGAACCGCCGCGATGATTTCGTTATTAATGACTAATTGAGTTTGTTTTTCGGCATATACAGATTCGCGTGACAGAGCCTGGAACCGACCACGGATAGATCTATCGTGTCGTAACCAGACCACAGCGAGCAGAGACCGGGATGAGAACAAACGGCCGTAATGTTCTCATCCCTTTTTTTATTGGTCAGGGACGAGGGGAAGTTGACGTGCCTGGGCTCCCGAGTCCTTTAAATGAAACAAGGAGTTAACATATGAAAATTTCGAGATTCTTGCCAGTTGCAGCAATCACTTTCCTGTTGGTTGTCTCGCCTAATATCGGTCAGGTAAACGCCGAGGACAAACCTTTGAAGATTGCGACGGTGAGCATCCAGGAGGTTCTCTCGCAGACCGCGGCAGCCCAGGAAGCCAAAAAAGTTCTCGAGGCAGAAGTAGCCAAGATCCGTGGCCGGTTGCAGACGGACCAAGACGCCATCGAGGGATTGCGGTCTGAGATTGAAAAGAAAAACTCCGTATGGAGTGAGGCGGTTCGCCTTGAAAAAGACAGGGAACTCCAAAAAAAGATGCGGGAATTGCAGGTCAAGACAGAGGATGCCCAGTTTGAGTTGCAACAGATGGAAAAAAAGGTAATGTCACCCATCTTGAAGGAGCTTCAAGAGGCATTTGCCGAGGTGGGCAAACAAAACGGTTATTCTCTGATCCTGGAAAAATCAAAAGCCGGACTTGAGTCGCGAAGCGGCCTTCTCTATGCGGATGATTCCATCGATATCAGCGATAAAATCAAGAAGGCGCTTGAAGCCCGTCTCGCCAAGGGAAGCAAGACCAAATAATTCATGATAAGCTGATCGTTCCGACGAGGGCTTGCAAAATAAGGGGGGAGCAGAGACATCCGCTCCCCCTTCCCTTTTGGAATCCCTGTTAGAGAAGCGAAATCGCCGGCGCCAAGGGGCCTGCCCGCACTCTCGCTTAACCGGGCTGGACTAAACCTGCCAACCTGCGCGCGAGACGCTTCATGTTATCCATGGAGAACAAATGGGCATATATCAGTTCCAGCCCACCGTTTCTGAATAATTTATTTACCTGGTTGGCCTCGAGGGCGGCAAACTTCTTGCGATCAACAACCAGTAAGCCGGACAATGTAATCTTTTCCCCACTTTTAAGTCTCAAATTGTATTTCATCGGCTCAAGCAAATCAAGCCGAGCCAATTCATTGCAGAACTCCATGGTCTTCTGCTGCTGATCGTAAAATTCCTGTAAAAAATCCAGCGATTTCTTGAGAGCCGGCCCTGGGGTTCCATCGGCTGAAAACAACCTCTCACCTCTTCCCTCCGTGTTGAACCCAGGGAACTCCTTATCAAAACAGACAGCCAATTCGCTTTTCCCTTCCTGGGCAGTAGCTGGGATAAAAGGATAGCGGCGGACATAAGCGGGCACATAAGCAGCATCCCATGTAGCCTTGCCATTCTCTGTTTTACGCATGAATAGATTTTCATTCTCCCGCAGACCGACCAGAACCACCGACAACACGCTGTCGCGGCTTTTGACAAAAATTATCGGATATTCCCTTGCTGCACTGGCAAACTCGGCGGCAAGCAGAAAAATGGAGTTGGACTGGGCGGCGAAACTCAAATCGTCACTGGGCTCAACATACCAATCGGCATGGAGTTTTTTATTAAGCATGGTGAGCTTTTTATAAAAAGGCGGATTCATCATAATTCATCTCCTTATTTTTCTTTTTGACTCCCATTCTGAGTTTTGCAATAATGAAACTACTCAGGGGGATAGGCTGTAGTCTTTTAGGGACGACGCGACTAATGTATCAGACACAAAACCGTCTTATCAACCAGATCAAGTGCTCTATACTCCGTGCAATTTCGCATTGTTCTTCTTTACCTGTTCACCTAAACATCTACAGACTAAACACCTGGACAGTTATCCTGATTGCGGCATGGCTGCTTTCCAGCCTGTCGGCCGGCTGTAGCGGCCGCCAGCCGGTATCGCTCAACGACCTGCAAACCGTTGCCACGGCGCAATCCATGACCGTGCGCCGACTCAACACCAATCCCTTCACCCTGCTGGCGCTTTCTCCCCGTATACCTGCCGGCCAGGTTCTGCGGGTATATATCGAAGGAGACGGCCGGGCCTGGATCAGCCGCAGCCGGCTTTCCTCCGACCCGACGCCGACCAATCCCCTGGCTCTGGAACTGATGGCCGTGGACAACACACCAGACAAGGCCTACCTGGCCAGACCCTGCCAATATCTGCAGACCGGGGCGTGCAACGACAGCTACTGGTCCGGTCACCGCTTTTCCCAGGAGGTGGTGGACAGCATGAACGAGGCCCTGAATCAGCTCAAGGACGCTGGCAACTATCGTCACCTGGAACTGGTCGGCTATTCCGGCGGCGGCACAATGGCGGCCCTGCTGGCGGCCCGCCGTGATGACGTGCGCTTCCTGCGGACGATTGCCGGCAACCTGGACCACGTCTGGCTGAACAAACACCACAAAGTCTCACCGCTTACCGGTTCACTCAATCCACCCGACTTCGCTGATCGACTCAGCCGCATCCCCCAGCGTCACTTTGTGGGCGAAAATGACCGGATCGTACCCTTGGCTGTGTACAGATCGTACGCCGGCTTTTTCCGGGATACCGGCTGTCTGGCCGTGACAACCGTACCGGGTGCGGATCATGTCAGCGGCTGGCAAGAAAACTGGCCACGCTCCCTGGAGGAGGCCCCGGGTTGCAGAAATTAACAAGGCAGAGGTTCGGAGACAGAAGGCAGAAGAAAAAAACCGCAGGAATTCAAACTTCTAACCTCTGCCTTCCGCCTATCATTTAATCAAATTGCGGCCAAACTTGATGAGACTACGCACCTCTTTACCCTGCAAGCCCACCAGCAGGGGCGACTGCGTGTTTGGCAGCAACGCCACATCGTAAATCTCATCAACCGAGCCGGTGATGTTCAGCTTGTAGACAATCTCGCCATCATCAATCCGGATAATATAAACTCCGCAAACCGGCTCCGCGTTGCGCTTCGGTAGCTCCTCATCCAGCGGCAGCCCCTTGAAGGTTTTATGGCGCGGCTTGGAGATGCCCACCAGGGCATAGTCGCCAAAAAAGCGCAGGCCGCGCACAAACCCCGGGCACCAAGTCAGCGGTTCAAAACGCCGATTCTTCACATCAACCCAGCCGAGATAACCGCGACCTGCCTCCAGCAGCCAGAGTCGTCCCCGGTACAGGCGCGGCGAATGCGGCATGGAAAGACCGCTGATGATCGTTTCGTTGGTGCGGGCGTCAATCACCATGCCGCCGTCGGCCCGCAACTCGCGCCACCCGGCCCGGACATTGCTCGCCCCGGTCACTGTCACATAGGCCGGTACGCCGTCTTCCAGGCAGAAGCCGTTGAGGTGACAACGATCCTCCGCAACCAGCGCATCGATAAAGGGCGGCCGCCACATGGGGCTGAAGCAGCCTTTGTCTTCAAGGTAGGCCAGGCAGTTATACTGGGTGACGGCAGCAACCAGGCGGCCATTGCGGTCGTAATGCAGATCATGAACATCTACCGCGCCGGTGACATGACAGTGGCGCGGCAGAAATATTTTGTCCCAACCATCGTAGATCTTGCCCGATTCCAGCCCATTTTCAAAACGCCAAACCTGGAATTTGGTGGAAAGCAATAAACCCTCCTCCTGGGGCAGCAGGGCCATGGCATGGTCGAAATTTCGCTCGGTCACGGCCAGCCTGCCACGGTTGGGGCCAACCAGCACCACCTTGCCCGCGGTATACGTGGTGAAGGCGAGAGAGCCATTCAATTTAGCCAGCCAGGGAATCAACCCGTTTGAAAAATTCAGGTGAAAGGGATTTTTGGGCGCTTCAGACACATCGTCACCAACCACGCGCGGCACGGACGCGGCAGGTTTTTTCCCCTTGACCTCGTTCAATTCCTTGGAGGATACTGTTGCTTTCTTCGCATTGGCCATGTTCGTATCCTTGTTCGGTTTCGCCATCTCATCATCCTGTCGGTTCATTCATTTCTCTACACCGCAAAATGCCCCACCACATGGGTGAGGCATTTTGCGATACAACTGTGAAGAACTGGTTAGAATTCGTAGCGCAGCTTGCCGCTCACGCTATGGGCATTGAAATCCTCACGTCCCAGATAGTCATAACCCACCCGCAGACTGACCGGTGAATCATTCTTGAGAAAGGTAAGGGCGGCAGAGGCCTCATATGTAAGGCGGGCCGGATCTGCTCCCATTGAAATAAAGGGAGTATGGCCGCCCACAAAGGTTGATGAAGTCTGGAGCTGATCGCCCATCAGGTCATAGGAGAGCATAGCGCTGAACTCCGGCACCACGGTTCCCCAATCATTCTGCACCCTGGTGTTCAGGCGGACGCCGCCGCCCAGGTTAAGGGCGTCGTAATCCTGCGAATCGACAGTAAGCGCCAGGGGACCGCCCGTTTCCGTGTAGCCGTCAAAGGATTTACGGATGTATTCCAGGCTGGCCACCGGTTTCAGGACCCAGGCCCCACCGATCTTGTAATCGGTGCCGGCCAGGATCCGGGCGCCAAACACACTGCTGTCATAGGTAGCCAGCAGGTTATTACCGGCAAACCGTCGCTGGCTGTCAACCTGACCCCAACCAGCCGAAAGCTGTCCTTCGCCAAACCAGCCATTGCCCTTGTATGCTCCGTACATGGTGAGTATATAGTCATCCATGTCAAACGTTCTAACATTGTCATCTGTCTCCGCATCGCTCTTGCCGATGGTAAAAGCCGCACCCAGGATGGCCTGCGGACTGAGCCGTCCGTCAAAACCAAAAGAAGCACTCTTGTTGTCGGCTCCATAACCCACCACGGAATCCCGCTCGGCCTGATCAGATTTATTATACCGGCCATCAACCCAGAGGCCCTTGTCAGCGGTCTTGTCGCCGCTGTTCAAGCCTGTCGTTTCATTCTGAGCATCCAGTGCTGCGAGGCGATCTTCAATACTGAACAGGGATGACGACATGGTAAAGCCAACACCGCTCATGAAGGCGCCGCTGACATCCGGATGCCAGTCATTCGGGTTGCTGAAGAAATTAAAGAGTCCATCTTTCCAGGCCGCCAAAGCTGCTGCGGCACCGTTCGGCGTCAATAAGCCCATGCGAATTGCCCTGCTTAACGACAGGAATTCAGCGTTAATGTAAAGATTATCGGCATCGCTCAACTCAGAATCCCAGATGAAGCGCAGCAACGGAGAGTTGAACTGCGGGGCGTTCAGGTACAGACCGGTACGACCGGCTGTCCAGTCGCCCGTGCCGGCCTGGAGCAAATGATAGGTATCCGTGGTGCCAAACCCTTCAGCGATCAACTCGTCTTCGACATTTGGCAGGTTAACCCTGAAGGTTGTCCCGTCGGCCAGGGTGGCAGTGCCGCCGACCTGAAAGTAAGCGCCCTCGGCACCGTCAATATAATACGCATCGGAATCATGATCCAGCGTAGCCTCCAGAACACCGGTACTTGCATTGTTCAAGGTATCAACATGCAGGCGGCCGGCAATGGTGCCCTCGTTGTTGACCGTGAGCGATTCGTTGTCATCCCAGATGGCCCAGGCATCGTTCATGTGCGAAGCGATGGCCCGCACCTCGGAGGTGGCGTCGATATTGATCTCGCTTGGATCAGCGGTGTCAACATAGATACCAGCTGCCCAGGTGCTTCCATACGTGTCGTTACTATAGGCCATGGCGGTAACGCTGGAGTTGTTCTCCAGGGTAATGGTTACGCCGCCTTCGCCGTTGATATCAATCCCGATCGCCCTGGCGTCCGCTTCTTCATCATCCTCCTCGTGCGCCGTGGCTGTGACGCTGATCGTCGAGTTGTCAAGGCTGACGGATTCAATGTTCTCGGAGGCAATACCATAGGCATAGGCACCTGCATCGCAGTAGATCGATTCAGCCGAGGCCTCGACGGTCAGGCTCGAATCCGTCAAGCTCACAGCGCCGCTGTCATGGATGCCGTAGGCATAGGCATAGGATTCATCTCCCAAGGCATAGGTCTCTGCCGTAACCATGATGCTTGAGGCATCGAGCGTCACAGCGCCGGCATCACGGATGCCGTAGGCATAGGCATAGGCATCACTTGAATAATCATCATACACGGACTCGGCCCTGACATTGACGGTAATGGATGAGCCGTTGCTCAGGCTGACGTCGCCGGCATCGTCGATGCCAAAGCCGAAGGCATACCCCTCGCCGCCGTCGCCGTGGTTCACGGCCGTGGCATTGACCGTGATGGTTGAACCGTTGTCAAGGATGACCTCACCTGTATGATCGATGCCATAGCCATAGGCGTAGGCCACGGAATCTGCCCCGAAGGTGTCGGCCGTGGCATTGACCGTGATGCTTGAGGCATTATCAAGGGCAACGGAGACAGTGCCATGTATTCCATAGGCATAAGCATAAGCGTCTGAGCTAGCCCCATATGTAGCCGCTGTGGCGTCGGCCGTGACCGACGACCCGTTGTCAAGGCTGACGCCTTCGGCGCCGTCGATGCCGTAGGCAAATGCCGAGGCGTCATCAAATTCGCCATCGCCGTATATGCCGTAGTAGCCACCCGTATACGCCGTAGCTTCGGCAGCCACACTGGAAGCATTGTCCAGGGTGACGGCATCGCTGTTGTTAATGCCGCGCGCCGTGGCCTGTACTCCTGAATATTCAGCCGCGGCATAGGCGGTTGCGGTCACGGTTGCGCCATAGTCCATGGAGACGTCATAACTGTCGTTAATGCCCCAAGCGCTGGCCGAAGCCCAGTCGTCATACGCGGTGGCCTCGGCATCGGCAGTCACGGTGGAGTTATCCAGGGTGACATTGCCGACAACCCTGATTGCCCAGGCATCGGCATCCGCTTCCATGGAGGCGGAGTCGGCCGTGGCATAGGCCTGAACGCTGGAGTAGCTGTTCAGTTCGACGTCGCCTTCGACATTGGCGATGCCATAAGCATCGGCATAGGAATATTCATCATTGGCATAGGCGTCGGCCGTGGCGGTGACGCTGGAGCCGTTGCTCAGGGTGACGGAACCCACCGAGCGGATGCCGGAGGCCCTGGCCCAGCCCTCGCCGCCATCAGCAGCAAAAGCGTAGGCATCGGCAAGAACTTCGGAGGCATCAAGGGTAACGGCGCCGTCAACACCGACAATCCCGAAGGCGTAGGCATAGGCATAGCCATCGTTTTCCGTATCCGCCTCGGCATAAGACTTGACGCTGGAGCTATTCGCCAGATCAACATTGTCGGCGCCGGCAATGCCGTACGCATAGGCATAGGCATCATCATACTTGGAGGACGCATCGGAATGGACCTCAACGCTTGAGGCATCGAGGCTCACCGAATCAACATTGGTTATACCATAGGCATAGGCATACGCCCGGTCATCGTTCGAATACGCGTCGGCCACGACATTGACCTGCGAACCGTTGCTGAGGTCCACACTCCCGGCGCTGGCAATGCCATAGGCATAGGCATAGGCATCTCGGTTATAAGAGTCGGCCTCAGCATAGGCGTTCACCGTGGAGGCGTCAAGGGTTACCCCCCCGGTGTCCCGGATGCCATAGGCATAGGCCTTGGCATAGCTGTTATACGAATAGGCATTGGCATCGGCGGTCACGGTGGAGCCGTTGCTCAGATCAACGGAAGTAACATTGTCGATACCGAGTGCGTGGGCATAGCCCTCGGCGCCGTCGGCATCGGCATAGGCATAGGCGCCCACGCTGGAGGCGTCAAGGGTGACGGCGCCGGTTTCATGAATGCCATAGGCATAGGCATAGGTGTCATCATTGCCGCCATCACCGCCACTGGCATAGGCAACGGCAATCACGCTGGAGTCGTTGCTCAGGCTGACATCGCCGTCGGCCGAGTGAATCCCGTAGGCATAGGCGATACCGTCGTTTTGATCAGACATGGCGCCAGCCAAGGCCTCAACGCTGGACATATCAAGGGTCACGGCGCCGGTGTCGGTAATGCCATGGGCACGGGCAACGGCGATATCATTATAAGCATCAGCACCGGCATAGGCGTAGACGCTTGAGTAGTTGCTCAATTCAACGGCGCCGGCATATCCGATGCCAGCCGCCTGGGCCGTGGCATCATCGCCTTCGGACTTGGAAAGGGCGCCTGCCGTAACGGAAGAATTGTCAAGGGTAACGGTGGCGCCGTTCGTGTCATAGATGCCCTGGGCAATAGTATCGGCATACCAGCCAGGCGAATAGGCATGCGCCGTGGCCGTTACACTCGAGTCATTCAGCGAGACCGCGCCAACATTCTTAATGCCGACCGCCTTTGCAAAACCCTCGCCGCCGTCGACATAGACGGGATCGCCGTATTCGTCATGGTAAAGATTGGCATCGGCATGGGCGGTGACGCTGGAGTCGTTGAGGGTGACGGCACCGGCATTCCTAATGCCATAGGCAAGGGCCTGGGCATCGTAACTGTCGTAGCCCGTCTCAGCAGTTGCATAGGCATACACACTGGAGCCGTTGCTCAAGGTGACGCCCTCGGCGCCGTCGATGCCATAGGCATACGCACCGGCTGTATCGTCATCCGAATAGGCATAAGCCGTGGCGTTCACCGCGGAGCCGTTATCCAGAGTGACGGTGCCGACATTCTTTATGCCAGTGGCATAGGCATACGCGTCTTGCCAGCTACCATAGACATCCGCGTAGGCGCTTGCCTCAACGACAGAATAATTGTCCAGCGAGACGCCATCGGCGTTTGCAATGCCGATGGCCGTGGCATAGCCCTCGCCGCCGTCGGCATAGGCGTAGGCATAGGCGCTCACGCTGGAGGCGTCAAGCGTCACGTCGCCGTCGACATTCCGGATGCCCACCGCATAGGCCTCGGCATAGTCAGTTGAACCGTTAGGCGAATACGCATACGCAGAGGCATTGACTGCGGAGCCGTTGCTCAGGGTGACGCCCTCGGCGCCGTCAATGCCATAGGCATAGGCACCGGCATTCCCATAATCCGAGTCGGCCCAGGCGTAGGCACCCACAGTGGAACCGTTGTCAAGGCTGACCGCCCCAGAAACATTCCGGATGCCATAGGCATAGGCCAGGGCAAGATCGTCTGCGTCGGCATTGGCATAGGCATAGATCCCGGAGTCATTATCCAGGGTGACGCTGTCCGCGCCGTCAACGCCGTAGGCATAAGCGCCGGCATCTTCGTATTTCGAATAGGCATCAGCCTCGGCCCAGATTCCGGAGTCGTTGTCAAGGCTGACCGCGCCACCGTCCTCGATGCCGGTGGCATAGGCAAAGGCGTCGTTGCCATCCTCTGCATAGGCGTAGGCGGAAGCATCGATCCAGGAGCCATTGTCCAGAGAGACGGAATCAGCCCCATCAATGCCGGTCGCATACGCGTAGGCATTGTAGCCATCGGTGTAGCCGTATGCATAGGCCACCACATGGGAGTTGTCGAGTGTCACATCGCCGCCATCGACAATACCCCGAGCCGTGGCATACTGATCACTGTATCCATAGGCATAGGCATAGGCATGGACGCCGGAATTGGCCAGATCTACGCTGCTGGTGGCGGCATCGAGATCGATGCCCACGGCGCTTGCCGTCCCATTATCCACTATCCAGGCATCGACGCTGGCCTCATCCAGATTGACAAGAGCGGCATCGCCGCCAAAGATCTGAATGCCGGTGACATTATCGTAGGCGTCGTAATAATTATAGATACCGACCGATGAACCGGCCTCCAGGTCGACCACACCGTTGCCGGCGATGGAAATCGCGGCCCAGTAGTCATCCACGTCAAGCTCCGCGTCCGTATTAGCCTCCAGGGTCACATGGGTGAGGTTGCTCGCGCCAAGGTACACCTCGACTATCGGGTCAGAACTGTACCCTGAAAGGGAAATGTTGTTGATTCCGGCGTCGGCCGTGCCGGCGGCCATGGCACCGGCAAACACCGGCACGAGCAGAAGGCGGGACAGAGCGGCCTTGCTATAACGTTGAGTCTTCATTCATTTTCCCCCATGTGAGCGTAATTTTTAATGAATCACCCTCGTCAAAAATATACTTGTTATCCCTTTATAACTAAAAAAATAGTCCTTTTTAATAACAAGAGCCCGCGGCTCATGTCAATATATTAATAAGCCGGCAATGCTAAAAAATTGGTTCACGATCCGCTGGCTATTCCGATAGTTAGGAGCAGATGTCGCGGCGCAACCACCCCGAAGTCAAGGAGACAGGATTCAGGCATCAGAATAAAACAAGAAAGCCGAGGTGATATTCATGTTGAACCGGTCCCCTGAAGATGGTATCAAGCTGCTGGCGGCGCATTCATGCACCATTCTGATCTGAATGCTGACTCCTGACTTCTGTCTCCCTGGATCAGTTGCGTCCCGGCTACCAAACCAACTGCCCCAATGAATCAATGCTCATCGTCGGAACAACAGCCAGAGAACCCGAAAAATGAGAATCGCCGCCGGACTTCGTTTTTACCAGCGCTTTGGGCGATCGGCCCAGGATCTCTGGCCGGCCGTCAGCTGGGCGCTCCTCGGCCCGGGCGGCGGCTGGTCAACGCCACCGCAACATGCCGAAATCGCGGTACTCATCGACGATGCCTACTGTCCCCGTTTCAAAGAGGCCATGCTGGCGGCCCCGAACCTCTGCTGGGTACACACCGAGAACAGCGGCATCGACGAGTTGTTCTATAAAAAAATCCTTGTCAGGAATGTGCTGCTGACCAGATCCCCCGGGGCAAACGGACCGGAAACCGCCGAGTTTGTCTTCGCGGTCATCCTCCGGGCGGTGAAGAGGCTGGGCGAGCTGCATTGCCAGCAACAGCGCCGCTGCTGGCAACGGCTCGAGCTGGAAGGTCTCGGCAATAAGACCATCCTGGTGATCGGCCTCGGCGCGGTGGGCGGCCGGGTGGCGGAGCTTGCCAGGGCCTTTGGCATGCATGTGCTCGGCATCAGAAAAAAACAACAGCCGACAGCGACGGTTGACGAAATCGGCACGCTCGACAGCCTGCCGGCTTTTCTACCAAGGGCCGATGTCGTGGTGCTGGCCCTGCCCCTGTCGCCGGCGACCCGCCAGTTGTTCGGTGACGCCCAGTTCCGGGCCATGAAGGATACGGTCATCCTGGTCAACGTCGCCCGGGGAGAGCTCGTTGACATTCAGGCGCTACGCATAGCCCTGGCCGCGAAACCCGCCATGCAGGCCTGCCTGGATGTCATGCCCGAGGAACCCTGGCCAGCCGACGACGATCTCTGGCAGATGCCCAACGTCTTGCTGACGCCGCATGTCGCCTGGTCCTCGCCGCTCTACCGACCGCGGGCCGCGGCGCTCTGGCTGGACAACCTGACCCGCTACCGCCAAGGCCTGCCGCTGCTGCATCAGGTAATGCCCGACCGCTGCTGATCTGGCCGACCACTGCCGGCAGGCTATCAAATATCACCCGACCAGAGAAACAAAATCCTCGTATTTCCCGGATCGGGAGCGCTCGATCCGCTCCACAAAACTGAGAGAAACCTGGAAAGGATACGGCAGCAGTGCCCGCAACCCCTCGATCAGTCGCCTTTCCTCTTCCTCAAGCAACGCACGATCAGCCACCAGGTTTACCGTCAACTTCTCCATATCCGTCTGGATAATCTGCACCTGCCGCACCGGCGCGCTGTCCGCCCACTTGCTGGCCGGAAAGCTCGGCCAGTATTTTCGGCCGTCAGGCGCGGTCAGGATATTGCGTTGTCGCCCCAGGATGCGGGTCAGCACAGGCAGGCCCCTGCCGCACGGGCATGGTTCGCCGACCTCGGCGTAATCGCCAAGCTCATAGCGAAGAAGGGGCATGGTAAAATTGTGCAGGGCAGTGACCACCACCCTGCCGATCCCCCCTGGCGGGCAGGGAACATCTGCATCATCCAGGACCTCCACCAGCACCGCCTCGGACTGCACATGATAGTGTTCGTGCCCGGGACACTGCAGGGCGATGTAGCCGATCTCCTGGGAACTGTACATATCCTTGACCGGTGCGCCCCAGACCTCTTGACAGATTTCCCGGACATCGCCGCCAACGGTTTCGCCGATGGTGCGCACCTCTTTCAGGCCGGGCAGTTGCCAGTTCCTTTCCCGGAACAGCCGGGCCAGGGCAAGGATATTCGATGGGTAGGAAAGCAGGTAGCCGGGCGCCTGTTGCATGAGCCACTCGGCCTGTGCCGCGACATCGGTCAGGATGCTCATGCGGACCGCCGGGCCGGTGGCAAACACCGGGGCAGTACTCAACCCCCAGTTGGCCGCCTGACCGCTGTCGCCCGGCTTGAGTCCGCGCATGCTCCGGATAAAAGCGTGCTTCGCGGTAAAATCACGGCCATGCCACAGATGATCCCGCAGGCCGAAGACCTTCCAGAAAAGCTGGGACACATCGGTGCCGTAAGTGGTGACCGGCGTACCGGTTGAGCCGGAGGTCTGCATCCGGCAGAGGCTGCCATGCCCGGCCGGAACAGCTGTACTCAGCAGTCGCGTCCCGGCCGTCTGCACAGCGCGCCGGGTCAGCAGCGGCAACTGCCGCCACGCCTCCCAGGTAAAATCCGCCGGGCGTTTCATTCTGATATCCTGAAAGCTTTCCTGATAATGCGGCACGGTAGAAAGGGCATGCGCCAACACCTTGGCAAGTTGCAACCTCTGCAGGGCAAGCAACTCCTCGCTGGCAAGCCACTGGCTCGATTCGAGCTGGAACAGAACCGCGAGCATATTAGCCCCTTGCGGACCAGGCAGGGCCGGCCAGATGATTTCCGAGGCGGAACTCTTCATCACATTGTTAATACAACGCGCGGAAAGACCTACTGGCCTTCCTGCTTCCGAATTATTTTGTGTGATTGAACACGTTGTTGTCTTTTTCTTTCAGCCTTCAACCTTCAACCTATCCACACGGGGTCGCCAATTTGTTTAATTTGCAGCAAAATACCCTTACCATTGTCATCAGGGATATGGTACAAAAAAGAGCATTATGGACATGAAACCAATGTTGAGCAATGTGCCCTCCAGCATCCACGGCATCGCCTGGCCGGCCCTGCCCGTGCCCGAGACCTCGTGGTTTCTTGCCGTTCTCTTCCAACTGGAGGAAAGCCAGTGGTGGCCGGCGGAGAAAATCGCCGAGTATCAGTTCCGGCAATTGAACCAGGTGGCAGCCCACGCCCTGGAAACGGTCCCCTTCTACCAGGCTCGCCTGCGCGCGGCAGGCATTAGAAAAGGCAAAAAAGCAGGCCCGGAACAATGGCAACGAATACCCCCACTGAAGCGCTTTGAGCTCCAGCAGAACGAAAAAAACCTATTGAGCCGTCGATTGCCCAAGGAACACGGGAAACTCACCACGCTGCGGTCATCGGGCTCAACCGGTAAGCCGGTACAGGTCGCCGCCACCCAGCTTACCAATTTCTTCTGGCAGGTATTCACCCTGCGGGAACATTTCTGGCGGAGGCGGGATTTTTCGGGCACCCTGGCCGCCATCCGCCATTTTGCCGGAGGCGGGGCGCAGCACCCCGGATTGACCGCCACTGACTGGGGGCCATGGACCGCTGCCATCACCCGCACCGGCCCCTCCCATATGCTGAACAGCAACACGGACATCGGTCTGCAGGCGGCATGGCTGCTCGACAAAAATCCCGACTATTTCCTGAGCTACCCCTCTAATCTCAAGGAGCTGGCCGATTATTTCATAAAATCAGGCCTCAAACTTCCCCGACTGCGGGAGATCCGCACCATGGGCGAGGTGGTTGACGAAAATGTCCGGGCAATCTGCCAACAGGCATGGGATGTCCCCCTGGCGGATATTTACACCGCTCAGGAGATCGGCTACATCGCCCTGCAATGTCCACAGCATGCGGAAAATTATCATGTGCAGAGCGAGAATCTCTTAGTCGAGGTGCTAAACGACCACAACCAAGCATGCCGGCCCGGCGAAATCGGCAAGGTGGCGGTCACCACCCTGCACAACTATGCCATGCCGCTCATCCGCTATGAAGTTGGGGATTATGCCGAAGTCGGGACTCCTTGCCCCTGCGGTCGCGGCCTGCCGGTTCTGTCCCGGGTGCTCGGCCGGCAGCGGAATATGCTCGTGCTGCCGGACGGCAGAAGAATCTGGCCGACTTTCGGCGTCAGCACCTGGGCGCAGGATCTGCCGATCATCCAGTTCCAGTTTGTCCAGAAAGACCTGGAGCGGATCGAGGCGCGTCTGGTCACCAGCCGGCCACTGACCAATGACGAGGAGGCCAGGCTGATCAGCGCCCTGCACCGCCGACTCACCTACCCGTTCCAGGTTGATTTTACATACATGACCGAAATACCGCGCTCCAGTTCCGGGAAATTCGAGGACTTCATGTCGGATGTGGCACGCCGGTGACTTTTTTTTAGTAGGCGCCTCACGCCGCGGGCGGCGATTTATCATGAAGTAACTTTCGTTGAAGGTGGATGGGGAAAACAAAAGAGAATATCGAACAAGGAATAATGAATGTCGAAGCGAAACAGGGAGTTCGATCTTGAAGGCCGGTTGATTGATTTTACCGTTCGTATAATTCGAACCGCTGAGACCTTACCAAAGACAAAAATCGGCAACCACGGCCCGAAAGGGCAAAACTTCATGATTCGAAATTCCTTGTTCGATATTCGATATTCTCTTAAAAAATTTTAACTACGCAATTTCAGTAGGTTACCGTGAAGCTGCTTGGTTAGAAGGAGTGAGGAGACTTGAAAATGAGCGATAAGGGATTGCAGCACATTAAGCTGCTGGGGATCATTCTGGCGATTCTTACCGCGCTGGTCGCTGGTCACAACCAGCCGGCCCGGGCGGGAAAAATTGACGCGGCCGCCTTTTATCAGGGCAAGGTCGTCAAACTGGTGGTGGGCTATGCACCGGGCGGCGGCTACGACATCCTGGCCCGGACACTGGCGCCCTGGATCGAACAAAAAACCGGGGCCACGGTAGTGGTGGAAAACCGGCCCGGCGGCGGCGGGCTCGCGGCGATCAACCAGGTGGTCGAATCGACAGCGGACGGTCTGACCATCATGCTGGCGAACGGCCAGGCAGCGGCCCTGGCGCAACTCCTCGAACTGGAGGGCGTCCGTTTCGACCTTCTGCGGGTTCCCTGGCTGGCCCGGGTTGCGGTCGAGCGCAATGTGTTGATGGTGAGCAAACAGTCCGCCTACCGGAGCATCGCCGACCTGCAACGAGCCGCTGATCCCATCAAATGGGCCGGCGGCGGCAAGGCCGACACCATGGCCGACACCGCGGCGTGCGTTTCCGAGGCCCTTGGCCTCAAGGCCAAGATCATCATCGGCTATAAAGGCTCAAAAGAGGCGGCCCTGTCGACCATGCGCAATGAAACCGACGGCATCATCACCACCGACAGTTCGGCCCTGGGTTATGTGAAAGGTGAAGATCTGCTGGTGCCGGTCGCTGTCCTTGACCGAAGCCGCTCACCTTTGTTTCCCGATCTGCCAACCGTGTTCGAATCCGCCGAGCTGGACAAAGAACACGCCTGGTGGATCGACTACCGGGCGCAGGTAGCCCAGATCGGCCGGGTATTGCTGACCACGCCGGGGACCCCTGGCGAACGCGTCGAATTTCTGACCGCCGCCTTCCGGGAAATTCTGGCCGATCCGGCCTTCACCTCCGAGTCGGGGGCCAAGGGCCATACAATCACCTATGCGTCGGCCGACGAGTTGCGCGGGCTGCTACGCACGACGATGCAGGCGCTGAACGCCGACCAGCTGGCCCGGGTGCGATCGGTGGTGCTTGAGAAATATTACCGCTGATCGGGTACAAAGATTCAGGAGTCAGGAGTCAGAATCCAGGATTCAGAATTTCGGAAGGTAACACACTTACAGGCGGGTAGCCACCAAGCGAGCACGCATGGCCTGACCCGCGGTTGAAGGTCCGGATGGCAAGCAGACTGGGACCTCGCCCGGATCAAGGGAGTCGATGGAAAAACCGTGGACCTGCAGAAGCTCGTCAAGGTATGCCAGTGACGCAACGGGATAGGAGCAATAGCGGGCAGTGTACACCGCTGCCCAGTTTTCCAGCTTTTCCTGGGAAATTCCCAGCCGGGTCTCGTGTTGCCGACCAGCGGCCAGCAGCCTGTTCTTGAAGTCAGCGGCCTGGTCAACGGTGAATCCCTGGCGGCTTTGAACCCCGGGCCGGATCCGGTTGACAGTAACCAATTTGCCGCCCGGCCGCAGCAATTCCCACCACCGGGCAACAACAGCCGGGCGTCGCTCGGGCACGAAATTACCGAAGAAGGAATGGGTGCAGATAAGATCAAACGGCCCGCTGCCGCAGTAGTCGACAATGTCGCCGGCCCAGGTGTCGATGCTGATCCCCTGGCGCTCGGCAAACCAGCGGTTCAACAATAACGGTGTTTCGCAACAGTCAACCACGGTGATCTCGGGCACCGCAGACGCTAGCCGGTATGCATGCTGGACAACAGCCAGCATGGCGTAATCCGAGGCGCCCGAGATCAGCACCCGGCGAAAGGCGCCGGCGGCGGCCAGCCGGCTCAGGGCGCTTTCGTAAAACTGCAGTTGCATCCAGGGCGAGGCAACAACGCCGAGAATGCGGAAATATTGCCACACGCCGTGATACCAGGCACAGGATTCGCCGGAAGGTCGATTTCGGCCGCAGAGTGAAGGGGCGGCCTCCAGGGCAAGCGGCGCACTTGCAAACAACAACTCTTCCATAACGTAATAACCGAAACGTGATTGGATAAAAATGCTCAGCAGGCTTCTGCTATAACGAGATACCGCCGCCCCTGTCAATGCATACGTTATGTTGAATTTTTCGTAACTGCTCAGGTGGATAGTCTGTAGGAGTTTAGTCTAATAGCACCTGAAAAATGCCAGGAATTGTATGCTATACACCTTATTCCCTGTCTTTTTTTGCTAACAGACTACAGTCTAACAGACTAACCAACCTGAGTAATTACATTTTTCCGATTCCTGACTCCTGACTGCTAACGAACATGTTGCGATCCAACATAGATGGCATTATCTGGCCGGCCCTGGTCGGTCCGCGCTCCGCCCGGATGCTCGCGGTCCTTTTCCAGCTTGAGCAGAGCCAATGGTGGCCCCTGGCGAAGACCACCGGGCACCAGTTCCGGCAATTGCATGCCCTTCTGGCGCATGCCGTGCAAACCGTGCCTTATTACCGGGACCGCTGCCGCGGAATTACCCCGGCCCTGGACAGCGAGACAGACTCCGAGCAATGGCGGCGAATCCCCCTGCTGAAGCGGCCCGACGTCCAGCAACACGAGCAGGCCCTGGCAAGCGCCCAAATCCCCGAAACGCACGGCAAGACCCATACCCTGCACACCTCGGGCTCAACCGGTCGGCCGGTACGGGTGCAGGGCACCCGGCTGACCGATTTCTTCTGGCAGGTTTTCACCCTGCGCGAACATCTGTGGCAGCGGCGCGATTTCGCCGGCCGCCTTGCCGCAATCCGTTTTGTCCCCGACAACAAGGCCGGATATCCCGGCGTTGCCGCCCAGAGCTGGGGGCCGGCCACCTCAGTTATGAACGGCACCGGGCCGGCCTTTCTGCTGAACAGCGCCACGGACATCAGCCAACAGGCGGCATGGCTGCTCGACAAAAACCCCGACTATCTGCTGAGCTATCCGAGCAATCTGGCAGCCCTGGCAACCCATTTTCTTAAATCCGGGCAGCAACTTTCCCGGCTGCGGCAGGTGCGGACCATGGGAGAAGTTCTCGCCGCCGATTTCCGCGCCCTCTGCCGGCAGGCGTGGAATGTCCCGGTTGCCGACGTCTATTCCGCCCAGGAACTCGGCTCCATTGCCCTGCAGTGCCCGGAGCATGAAGAAAACTACCATGTGCAGAGCGAAAATCTCCTGGTCGAGGTGCTGGACGATGCCAACGAACCATGCCGGCCCGGCGAAACCGGCCGGGTCGTGGTCACCACCCTGCACAACTATGCCATGCCGCTGATCAGGTATGAAGTGGGGGATTACGCCGAGGTGGGCGAAGCGTGTCCGTGCGGTCGAGGACTGCCGGTGCTGCGCAGGATACTGGGCCGGGTCCGCAACCTGCTGACCATGCCGAACGGCGAGAAACAATGGCCGTACATGGGGATAATGAAATTTACCGAGATCGCGCCGGTCAAACAGTTCCAGATGATCCAGCGGAGCCTGGAACATATTGAACTGCGGCTGGCCGTTGACCGACCGCTCAACAACGACGAGGAAGAAAAACTCACGGAGCTGGTCCAGCGCGCCCTGAGCCATCCCTTCCGGATCACCTTCTCCTATCTGCCGGAAATCCCCCGCAGCCCCTCGGGCAAATTCGAGGATTTTGTCTCGGAAGTAACTACGCAGGCTGTTAGACTGTAGGCCTTTAGGCTGTAGGGGAAACAAGCAAACTGATTATACGCAACACAACTCGTTTCAGCGATGGGT
>Ga0156789_1086_pt2 | contig 30388 bp, 29 predicted proteins | sample RifOxyD3_FD_110738 | JGI IMG/M metagenome (GOLD analysis project Ga0156789, IMG submission 110738) | Deltaproteobacteria bacterium RIFOXYD12_FULL_57_12 | reverse complement strand
GCCGGTCCCGCATCTCCAGGAACTTCACCAGCAGACCCTTGGCAAGCGTCGACTTGCCGGCCCCGGAAAGACCGGTGATGAAGATGGTGAACCCCTGCCGGCTGCGAGGAGGGAAGGCATGGCGCAGTTCCTTCACCACCTCGGGAAAGGAAAACCAGGCCGGAATCTCCAGATTGCTCTCCAGTCTTCTCTTCAGTTCCCGGGAGGAGATGGTCTTGATCTGCATGCCGGCTTCCACTTCCTGCTCGGGCAGATACTGGGCCCGGTCTTCCACATAGACCATCTTCTGCAGGGGAACCATGGCGATGCCGATTTCCTCGGCGAACCGCCCGACCAGTTCCTGGCCGGCCTGCCGGGGATAGAATCGTTCCCGGCCGTTCTCGTTGGCAAACGGATCGGCATGGTCGTCGGAAACCAGGAAATGGCTGCAACCGTAATTCTTCCTGATGATCGCCTGCCAGAGTACCTCCCGGGGGCCGGCCCGCCGGCTGGCCAACGGCAGCAGGCCGAGCAGAATCATGTTCTTCGGAAATTTCCTGGCGATCTCCTGATAGCAACTCACATGGGTGTAATGATCAAGATTACCCGGGTGATCGAGGCCGACGACCGGCTGCAGGAAGATATGAGCGCCAACATCCCGGGCGGCCTTCAGGACCATCTCCCGGTGGGCGCAGTGCAGATATTCTTCCGTATGAAAACCGATAATCTGCCGCCAGCCGTTCTGGGAGAAACGCCGGTGGGTCTCGGCCGGCGGCAGCCGCAATTCCGGAAAATCGTAATGGATCGGCAGATGCAGCCCCTCCAGGGTGCCGCCCAGATACCAGGCGCCGGTCTCTTCGTATAATGCCTGAACCCCGGGATGGAGGCTGGAGTCGGCAGTACCATAAACCGCCAGAGCCTCCCGGTTTTTATCCGGCTGCCAGATATCGCTGATGGTGAGAATGGCCAGGAGAAAGCCCTCCTGGTCATTCAGGGCCACCGCCTGACCCGGGGCAAGCGAAACGGCGATCTCTGCACGGACATCCAGACAGATGGGCATGGGCCAGACCGTACCGTCGCTTAGGCGCATGGTGGTCAGCACGCTTTCATAATCCTGCTTCCCGAGATAGCCGGACAAGGGGTAAAAGGCCCGGTTCAGCAGCAGTTCCAGATCGCAGAGCTGCCGTCGGTTCAGGTCGATGGCCGGGCAGGAGAGCGCCTCTTGGCGCAGGCTTTCAATGCGGCGGAAGTGGACCAGCAGGCTTTCGGAATAATCAGCGGTCTTTCTTGTGGAGCTCGTTTGATCCGGCATGGTTCCTGATGGGGCGTTACTGGCGAGGCCGAAGCCGCGCCCGCAAAATTCGTTTCGCTCGATACCTACCGAGCCATGAACAACGGCAAGGGATTACCCCTGCAAGGTTGTCGGACAACTCCGACAATGATAACGCAAGACAACTAAAGCAAAAAATACTTTTTTTGTCCACTAAGAGGTTGGCCGAAATAAAACTTTTGCCAGCGCCTCAGGCTTTCGATCGGATTTGCCCACCGCCCGACAATAATATGAAGGCACGGGCCAACCCGAAAAACCTGCCGGCGGCCGCATAAAAAAACTGGCCTTATGTCTTCCGTCGGACTAAAAATGAGAACATAGAGCCTGTTGCAAAATGAACGTCGTAGCGAGATCGAGAAAAAAATATTCTGAGCAAGGATGAGTTGTGAAATCGCCCGGAAGCGTAGCAGGGCTACGGTGAGGACGATTTCACAAGGAAGACGCCACGCAGGATATTTTTAACCGATCGGAGTAGATGTTCATTTTGCAAGAGGCTCTATAGGCAAAATTGGCTGCTCCCCTCCGATACGCAAGAAGAGACAATAATGCTGCCCTCCCCTCCCGACCAGTATCCCGAACTCATGCACCATATCCTGAATATGGTGAACAGCGCCGTGCTGGTGCTTGACGCAGACAAACGGATCATCTTCGCCAACAGCCGGGCCGCACAGTTGTTCAACTGTGGCGTGGCAGAGTTGAAGAACCTGGACATCGATCAGCTGTTCATGCCCGAAGACCTGGAAATAATGGTCCCGAACATTCTGAAGATCACCAGAGATGCCTCCGAATATGAAGGAGAGACGATGCTGAAACGGCAGGACGGCTCCTCTTTCCTGGGACTCATCTTCACCTCTTCCCTGGCCTGGAAAAACGGCCGCGGCATAGTCCTCACCATCCATGACATCTCGAATCTGAAAAAACTGGAACGGATGCTCAAGGTCTCCGGCCGGGTCGCCTTCCTGGGGCACCTGCTGGAGGACATCAACCATCAGATCCGCAATCCGGTTCAGGTCATCGGCGGCATCGCCAAACGCCTTGCAGACCGGCAGACGCCACGGGTCGAACATGTCCAGGCAATCGTCTCTGCATCGGCCCGCCTGGAAAAATTGCTGGATACCCTGAATTTCTTCATCAAACTGCCCCGGCCCAGATTGCGGCCGGTGCTGCTGCATGAGGTGTTTGAGACGGTCGTGCCGTCGCTGACGGCGCTTGCCCGCCAGCATGGTGTCGACTGGACCGTCGAAGCAGACGACAACCTCCTGCAGGAATCGGTGTTCATCGACACCGAACTGCTGGCCAAGGCTCTCCACGAGGGGATGGCCAATGCCTGCGAGGCGTATGATGACAAGCACCACGAGAAAACCGTGCAGTTCAGGCTGATGACCACCCAGCGGCCTGACCAGCCGTATGCCCTGCAGATCTGCGACCGTGGCCCCGGCATCAGCGCCCAGGACATGCCGCTGGTCTTTTCTCCGTTTTTCTCCCGCAAATCAAAGCACCTGGGAATGGGCCTGACCATTGCCCAGCGAATCCAGGAAGAAATGGACTGCGACCTGCTCCTGGAATCATCCGGAAAGACCGGCACCTGCCTGACCTACTGTCTCGTCAAGGAAAGAAGAAGAATGATCCGTCTGCGGAAGATGCCGGACTAATTGCGGCTGAATTCGGCAAGGAGTTCGACCAGCGACTGGTGGATCGCGCCGTTCGAGGCCCCCACCTCGGCTGATGTGGCCATAACTGTTCAGTCCGTGATCGCCCGCATACCCCGGCTGGTGCGGCTTTGCGGTTTGGCGTGTTACTGCAACCCGCAAACCCCGGTCCTGGTAATGGAAAATATTCAGGCTTTCAGTTTTGTTGGGCTCCTAGAGTGAAGATAGCATTGGTCTTAGGGCTTTATTTTCATCGAATATTTCGCGGATTGCCATGGCAAGTTGTCTCGCTTCTACGGGTTTTACGAAAAACTTACGTATTTTCATATCTTGCGCTTCTTTTATGGATACCTTAGAACTGTAACCGGTATAGAGGATAATCGGAATATCGGGTCTGATGCCCATGAGTTCTTGGGCTAGTTCTACCCCAGTCATACCAGGCATTGTTTGGTCGGTGATCACCAGGTCAAACGCCTCTGGTTGAGAACTAAAGACTTCAAGCGCCTCCTGGCTGCTTGTTTTTGTTGCTACATGATATCCCAGGCCATCCAGGATCATTTTCCACATATTAACGAGCCCCTCATCATCATCGACAAAAAGAATCCGTTCATTACCGGTGGGCACGGTGGGCAGGGGTTGGCCGGTTTCCATCGGAGCCACCTCTTCACTATCCGCTTTTGCGAAATATACGTTAAAGGTCGTTCCCTGCCCGGGGGTGCTGTCAACGGCAATCATGCCTTGGTGGGCGGTGACAATTCCGTGCACTACGGCCAGACCCATCCCGGTACCCCTACCAACCTCTTTGGTCGTAAAGAAAGGATCAAATATACGTTTGGTGGTCTGTTCATCCATGCCAGAACCCGTATCTCCCACCGACAGTCTGATATATGCCCCAGGCATCATGTCCGGGCGGTGAGTCAAATCATCAGCGCCAAGGGTGGTCAGTTCGAGACAAATCTCTAATACACCTTTTTCCTCCATGGCATAAACGGCATTGGCACAAAGGTTCATTAATACTTGGTGAATTTGGGTGGGATCAGCAAGGGTGGTCCCGCATTCTGGATCAATGTTCTGGCGTATCTCAACAGTCGTGGGAATTGTGGATCGCAGAAGCTTGACAACTTCCTTTACGACAACAGAAGGTTGTATTGGTAGTAGTTCCTGATCAGCCTTGCGACTGAATGATAAAATCTGTCTTACCAGATCGCTGGCGCGGATCCCAGCTTCGCGGATTAAATCAAGACAGTTTCTGGCAGGGCTGTTTTCAGGGATGTAATCAAGAGCGAGTTCGGCGTTGCCGAGAATAGCAGTGAGAATATTATTGAAATCATGAGCAATGCCCCCAGCCAAGGTGCCGATGGCCTCCATTTTCTGGGTTTGACGAAGTTCGAATTCAAGTTTTTTGCTTTTTTCTTCAACCTGTTGGCGAACAAGGATTTCTTCTTTAAGTTTATTCTCACTTAATAATAATTCATCTGATGATTTACTAAAATAATAAACAACAACAGGAGCAATAACAGATGGGCATACAAATGAAGCAACAATAGCATAATGAAAATTCGGCTGATTCGTTAATATCCATATTATTGATGTAATTAAAACTGAGGCAATTATGCAGATTACACTTATAATAATTGTCGTAATTACTGTTCCGTTTTTTTGTAACAAATATTTAATCACTAACCTTTATTCCTTTTCCCTGTTTTACTTGCCAGTAATTTTTCATAGCGATATAAATACGGCGTCAGCTGGCCATAGCGGTCCCGCAGGACTGACCCTTTCCTGAAAACTCCCTCATCCACGTTAAATGACATGCAACGATATTTTGCCAGATACGATTATGTCACCGGACCTATTTGATTTCTTTACGATTTATTTGTCATCTTACAGGAAAATGACATCTTGTGAATGTGGCAAAATGTCGCACCGTCGGTCCATGTTTTAACTCGGCAGCACGTGATAGGTGTTTTCTCTGCAACCATGGTGTTCATTAATGCTTTGTTTTCCAAGCGCCGGGGCCTGGATGCGGTAGTTTAGCCTACCCATCCATGGCAATCGTTTCGCCAACAGCAATCTGTCTGTTCACAGGAACAGAGCACGGCATCTTGCACCATGGTCTTTTCCATAAATGCGGAGAAGTCAAGTCCAGCCATATACGACTCAATCTTGTCAATACTCTCCGCGATGTGAATAAGATAGAGCTTGTCGTCCTTCATAGCGACTGAGCCTCCTTCATGATCTTCTCCCGCAGGTACCAATGCAACCCGCGCTCGGTCACAATATCCACCTTACGGACCCAGAAGTTCCTGAAGTTTGACGAGCGCTCCGCCCATGTCAAGCAAGGTGCGACCTTTATCCAAATCAACAAGTAAGTCGATATCACTTTGGGGTGTGCCATCACCACGAGCAACCGAACCAAAAATACGCACATTAAGAAGACCATGGTCGCGAGCAACAGCAAGGATTCCCTGTCTTTTCTGCTGAATAGCTTGGAGTTCACTCATTGTTCACCACCAAAACAGAGGCACAACTCGGCATAGCCGCAACCAAATATATGGGAATATTTTTATCAAAACATGCTGAAGATGTCACGGGAACATTATCCGTATTGGAGGAAGGGAAGTGGAAACGCCCAACTCTTGTGCCACCATTGCCATTGGGACTCCATGAACATCGACCGGTTTTCGGGCGATATGATGAAGAAAAACCCGAACCCTTTTTCCTGGGGTGCCTTTGTGATGACAGGGAAACCGGGCTAGCCGCGACTGAAGTCGGCAAGGAGTTGGACAAGAGGTTGGTGGATGGCGCTGTTCGAGGCCACCACCTCGGCCACAAAAGGATCATAGGCCCTGCCCCGGAAATCCGTCAGCCTGCCGCCCGCCTCTGTTACCAGAAGCTGCCCGGCCGCGGTATCCCATGGCTTGAGATTGATCTCCCAGAAGCCGTCCAGGCGACCGCAGGCCACATAGGCCAGATCCAGGGCCGCGGCTCCGGCCCGCCTCACCCCCTGCGCTTTCGGCAGCAGCCGGCCAAGCGCCGCCAGCACCGGCCCCGGCTCCTGCTGGACATTATAGGGAAAACCCGTGGCCAGCAGTGAGTTCTCAAGCAGCGCTACCCCGGAGACGCGGATGGCATTGTGGTTGAGCCAGGCACCGCGGTTTTCCCCGGCCCAGAACAGTTCGTCGAGCATAGGGCAATAGATGACCCCGGCGCGGCACCGCCCCTCTTGCCAGTAGGCGATGGACACCCCGAACCAGGGAAAACCGTGGGCAAAATTCGTGGTGCCGTCCAACGGGTCGATGATCCAGGCCGGCCCGGCGGGCATGCCCTGAAAGTCGGCGGCGGATTCTTCAGCCAGAAAGGAGACACCCGGCGTCTTCTCGGCCAGGATTTGCAGGATGGCCGCCTCGGCGGCCCGGTCGGCATCGGTAACCAAATCGATGACGCCCTTATGGTCGACGCGCACCGCCTGGCCGTACAGATTCTTTATGAGGCGGCCGGCCTCCAGGGCGGCGCCGGCTGCGGCCGGGAGGATTTCGGCAAGCGCTGTCCCGCCGCATTTTTCCGCGATGTATCGCAGGCGCTCCATAATCGCTTCCTTGAAAAACAAACCGGCGACGAGCCCCGCCCGCCTCCGGCTTGCCGGAATATCGAAAAAACTACGGCTTCCCGAAGCTTTCCACAAAAAGCGCCTGGATGGCCCGCACGCCGTCATCCGTGATGTAGCGGGTGCCGGAACCGACAAAGGTCGGGTGGCTGATCCGCGGTGTATCCTTTTCCCAGACCTTGTTCTGCCAGGTGTACCAGCCCTGTCGGACCTGGTCATAAACGCTGAGCGGCCGGTTGAACAGCTTGGCCAGTTCAACCGCCCAGCCGGTGCCGCCTTTCACCGTGTTGTCCTCAAGAATGGTGCCCACCGCAAAAACCTGGTGGCCGCTGTTCACCATGTGAAAGATGGCCTGCAGGACCTTGCGGATCTTTTCGGTCTCGTAATAGGTCCGGCCCATCATCCTCGAAACCAGTTCCATACTTATATCGCCGCGCCGCAGTTCCTGGTCGTTCAGAACCACGGCATTCCTGTCTCGATCAATCTTGTGACCGGCAAAGGAGAAGGTCACCTCCTTGATCCCCCACTGTTCGGCTGCCTCGCCGAATGCGACTTCCGCGCCTTTCAGGCCCCCACTGTAGAGTGTGCATTTTTCTCTTTCCAGCATATGACTCCCTCATCGTCGCTTGTTGTTAGCCCCGGAACCGTGCCATCACCGGGACATCCTTGCCATTACCCAGACCATTCCCCTGGAGAAAACCGCAGCCGAACTCAACCCAGATAAACTGGCATTCTTTAACGGTCCTGGATAGGTACCTTCACGAAAATATTTTATGCCAGAAACGCGCAGAAAATATTTTCTAAGGCACTAAGGAAACAACGCATATACACCATGTCCCTATCCCATGCAAGGTGTTCTTTGGTCTTGCATCCGGTTTTTGGCCAGATTTAACCGCTCCTCAATCGCAAAATCCTCACTGTAGTGCTGCTACGACAGCGGTTTTGGGCCGCAAAGCAAATACCCTTGGGGTACTCAATCGTCACGGCCAAATCCGTCTCAAAATTCGACGCAATCCCTGAAAAGTTTATCTGTGGATAAAATCTATGGTCAACCGCCTACCGGCCGCCGCGCCGTGTATAAGGCGAGCAGCTTCCGGGTAACGATCGGAAACAGCCCGAGAACGGCAAAAGAGATCAGCAGGCCAGGCGACAGGATGCCGGCAAGCGATTCAATCCTGGCCAGTTCCTGGCCGGCGTTCACATAGACCACGGTGGCAGGCAGCATCCCCACCTGGGACACCCAGTAATAGGTGGAAAGCGGCAGCCTGGTGAGTCCCATCGCCAGATTGATGATAAAAAATGGAAAGATCGGCACCAGGCGGAGCGAAAAAAGATAAAAACTTCCCTCCTGCTCAATACCCCGGTTGATGGCCGCCAGCTTCTCGCCAAACCTGGCCTGCACCCACTCCCGGAGCAGAAAGCGCGACACCAGGCAGGCAAGCGTCGCGCCGATGCTGCTGGCAAATGAGACGACCACAATGCCGACCCAGAGACCGAACAGGGCGCCGCCGGCCAAGGTCATGATCACCGCGCCGGGCAGCGACAGAGCGGTCGCCAGGATATAGATGACCATGTAGGAGGCAATCACCGCGAGCCGGTGTCCGGCATAAAGATCGGCGAAATAGGTGTGCGATTCCTTCAGGTAGGCAAGGGAGAGAAAGCGGCCCAGGTCGAAAACAAAAAAAACCGAGACCGCGGCGATGAGCGCGGCAGCCACCGCAATTTTCCGCAGAAAGAGATTATTCCCCATGGCCGGCCTCCGGGTCGAGCCCGTACCAGGCGGCGCCCAGGAGCGCGGCCCCCGGATTGAGGATCACCCGTACCGGCACCCGGCTGAGAAGGCCGGACATCCGGCCCTTCCGGCAAAAGGTTTCCATGAAGCGCACGGCCTTGAGAAAACTCAGGATGCGGGGCGGCAGACCACCGCCGATGAAAACGCCGCCGGTGGCCAGCACCTTCAGGCAGAGATTGCCGGCCTCCGCCGCCAGGATCCCGGCAAAGGCCTCGACCGTGGCAACGCAGATAGCGCAGGGTTCAAGGGCGTTTACCGCAGCGTTGACAATGACCGGCACCGGGTCAACGGCAATGGCCAACTCCGCGGCCAACCAGACTGGCTCGTCAAAGGCGCCGCTCTCCTTGAAAAAGGCATAGATGTTCGGCAGACCGATCCCGGAACAGACCTGTTCATAGCTGACATGCGCGAGCCTGTTCCACAGAAAGCGCAGCAGCTCAACCTCCGCCGGCGTGGCCGGCGCAAAATCCGCATGACCGCCCTCGGAGGCATGCGCCTGCCAGCGCGCCCCTTGCCTAGTCAGAAAGGCCTCGCCGAGGCCGGTGCCCGGCGCGATCACCGCCAAGGCGCCGGCGGGATCGGCCTGCCCATGGTTGAGGACGCAAAAATCCTCAGCGGGCAGATGGCGGACCGCATGGGCAACGGCGACCAGATCGTTGATTAGGCGGACGTCGGCAATCCGAAGGGCGGTCTGCAATTTTTCGACTTCGATTTGCCAGGGCAGGTTAGTGATGACCGACCGGCCGCCGACCACCGGCCCGGCCACCCCGAAACAGGCCCTGGTCACGACCAAACCGGTCCGGGACAAGAACTCGCCAACCACACTCTCCAGATCCGGATAGGCAAGGCTGACAAAGGATTCCTCGGCCAGGGGGTGCCGGGGGCTGGCCGCGGCGGAAATCACCGCCAAGCTGGTCTTGGTGCCGCCGATATCGCCGGCAAGAAGAAGGTTCTCGTTCGTCATCCATACTATCTAAACTGGATTACGCCTGAAAGTCAATCCAAGGGGGCAAGAACTCGAAGAACAGAATTCAGGAGCCAGAATCCAGGATTCAGAATGAAACAAGTTGCCCGGCGTTCACGGTTTCTTGAGCAGAGCAGAGGCCGCCACCGCGGCGGCGGCAAAGAAGGCGGCCATCAGGAAACTGGTGGCAAAACTACCGGTCAGCTCCGCCAGGATGCCGGCCACATAGGGCCCGGCAATCTGCCCCAACCCGAAAATAAAGGTAATGAAGCCGAAGACCCGCACCGCCCGGTTGGCCCCGGCGTAGTCACCGACTAAAGCCGCCATGATCGACGGAATGCTCCAGGCCACGAACCCGTAGCAGCCGATGGATAAATAGAGAAACGGCCGGGGCAGCGGCAGGGCAATGAGCAGATAGGCGACGGTCTGCACCGTAAAAACCGTAACCAGGGCAGTCGTGCGCCCCTTGCGGTCGGAAAGGATGCCAAATACCGGCCCGGAAAAAAGGCTCAAGAGCCCGATCCCCGACCAGAGCCCGCCGGCCGTCATTTCGGAGAAACCCTTTTCCTGCACCAGACAGGTGACAATGAAGGTAGCATAGATCACATAGGTGTAGCCGAACAGGAAATAGATAAAAGCCAGGTGGGCGATGGCCTTTTTGTCGATCGGCCGCTCGCCGATCGACAGGGTGACGCCAGCGGCCGCAACTGGCGCCGCTTCCCAGCCAAGCGGCAAAAGGCCCAACTCGGCCGGCCGGTCGCGGAGCACGGCCAGGCAGATAAAGGCGATAATAAAAACAATGCCGCCCAAGACCATCCAGTTCCACCGCCAGCCATCGCTGCCGTGCAGGCGGTTCAGCATGGGAATCAGCCAGCCGGAAACGAGGATGGCAAAACCGCTGCCGATGACGATGAAGCCGGCGGCGCGGCCGCGATAACGGCTGGTAAACCAGGCCGACACCAGTCCCATCATCGGCACGTTGGAGGCGCCGCTGCCCAGGCCGGTCAGCATATAGAAGAACAGCACGGCGACAAAACTCTGGGCCCAGGCGACCAGGAGCATGGAAAAGGCAACGAGCAGCAAGGCGAAAAAGACAAGCCGGCGGCTGCCGAGGCGGGCGGCCAGGGAACCGCTGGCAATGACGGCCAGCAAATAGCCGGTGAAGTTGCAGGTGCCGATCAGCCCCATCTGCGAATAGCTGAGCTTCAACGCGGCGCCCATGGAGGGCAGCAGCATGCCGAGAGCGAAGCGGCCAAGGCCGAGGCCGGCAAAAATGCAGAGGGTGCCGGCCGCGACAATGAACCAGCCGTAGTGAACCGTTGCCCGCCTCTTTTCAGCCGCCGCCGTCATCCCTTTTAGAAAACCTCCCAGGCCCTAAGCCCGGCATAAAGGAAATAAACGGCAAAGCCAAGCAAAAAAACCCCACAAACGCCGATGATGCCCCGATAAAGGCGGTCGGTGAGCAAGGCGCGGCCCCGACCGACCGCTGCCGACACCAAGGCATACCAGGCCAGATCGGCCGAAATATGGCCGGCAAAAAAAAAGGCGACCCCCAGGGGGCCGATCTCAAGACAGGAAAGGATAGAGCCGAGGCCGATGGTCACCCACCAGACCGTCCAGTAAGGGTTGGCCAGACTGAGCAGGACGCCGGCCGCAACCAGGTTGCCGGCGCCACTGCCTTGATCAGCCGCTTGCCAGGAAAGTTTAAGTGTCGGCAGGGAGCGAAGCATGCCGATCCCCAGCCAGGCCAGGATGCCGGCCCCGGCCAGGGCTATGCCGATGAAAACCTCTGAGTGGGAAAGCAACGGCGCCAGGCCAAGGAGCAGAAGGATTACCAGGGCGAACTCAAGAAGGCCATGGCCGAGGATGAGGAGCGGACCGGCCACAAAACCGCGCCGGGCGCTTTCGCTGATCGTGGCAGTCAGGAGAGGGCCGGGCATCATGGCCCCGGACAAGGCGAGCATGAACGAAGTGAAAAATATGGTGAGCAGGGTCATCATCGGCTGCCCGCGGTTTCAGCTTTTCGGCGCGGCCTTCTTCGGTACAAGCGGGCGCCGCACGGGGCCGGGCCGCCGACCGCCTTGTCCGCCGCCGGGCCGCCGGCCGCCATGACTGACGCCGGCCGTTGCCTTTTTCAGGTCCGGAATCTCGCCGTCCCAGAGGGGCTCAATGTTGATTTCCTTAAACAACCGGCGGAGCGCCAGCAGATCCCGGGCGGTGACCAGAGAAATGGCAATACCGACGTTGCCCATCCGGCCGGTGCGGCCGGTGCGGTGCACATAGTTCTCCAACTCGCCGGGAAATTCATAGTTGAGGATGTGGGTGACATGGGTGAAATCCAGGCCGCGGCCCGCCACATCGGTGGCAATCAAGAGCCGAATCTGTCGCTTTTTGAAGCGGTTGAAGATCGAGGTGCGCCGGCTCTGCTCCAGGCCGCCGTGGATGTACTCAATGGACTGTTCCATCCCCTTCAACTTATGATAGAGAAGTTCGCCGTTGCGCTTCGAATTGGTGAAGATGATGGCCTGGGCCGGTATTTCGCTCCGCAGATACTCCTTGAGAGCGGTCAGCCGCTCATTGGCCGTTACCAGCCGGAAACGATGCGAGATGTTCGGGGGAGTGGCCTGCGCCAGGTTGAGCTGCACCCGGAGCGGCTCCCGGAGGCAACCGGCTGCCAGCGCCTCGATGTCCGCCGGCATGGTCGCCGAAAAAAGCAGGGTCTGGTGCTCGACCACGATGCAGGAGGTGATGAACTGGACATCCTCGATAAAGCCCATCCTGAGCATCTCGTCGGCCTCGTCCAGGACCATGGTCTTCAGGGACTCGAAGGAAATCTCGCCCTGGTAGATCAGATCGATGAGCCGGCCGGGCGTCGCCACCAGGAAGTGCACGCCGTGGGCCAGTTTGGCCTTCTGGATGTCCATAGAAAAGCCGCCGTAGATGGCAAAGGGCGAGATTCCGGCATGATGGCAGATAAGGTCCAGTTCATCGACGTACTGCAGGGCAAGCTCGCGGGTCGGCACCAGGATGAGCACCTGGATGGCGCGCACGGCCGGATCGATCCGCTGGGCAAGCGGAATCCCGCAGGCGCTCGTCTTGCCGGAGCCGGTCTCGGCCAGGGCGAGGATATCCCGATTCTCCATGATCGGCAGGAAGGTCTCTTCCTGGATCGGGGTAAGATCGACATATCCCATCTCGGTAACAGCCTGGAGGATCTCCGGCCGCAGGTTCAGTTCGGTAAATTTCATGTGTAATAACGAAAAAGTTTTAGAGCTTATCCATAAATAAAACTTTGGTGCTTGCATCCGGCTTTGGGTCGGATTTAACCGCTTCTCAATCGTCACGGCCAAATCCGTCTCAAAATCCAGCGCAATCCCTGAAAAGTTTATTTATGGATAAGCTTTTAGACGCCGACAAGCCGGTCCGGCGAGAAATCGCTCCCAGGGGAGCAAACCGCGGATTGATTCAGCAGGCAAGCTGTTCGGAGCTTCTGACGCCCAGCGATTCGTAAATGCGTAGCGTGGCGCGCGAGCTGTTCAAGGTGTAGAAATGGATGCCCCGGACACTGTGGTCGATCAGGTCGCGCACCTGCTCGGTGGCCCAGTGCACCCCGACCTTTTCGACATAGTCGTCGCTGGCGGTTCGGGCCATGGCCTTGAGCAGTCGGGCGGGAATCCGGGCGCCGGCTGCCAGTTCCGCCATCCGCACCATGCCGTTTCTCGTGGTAATGGGCATAATGCCGGCGATAATCGGCACATGGATGCCGGCCAGTTCGCAACGCTCCCGGAAATCATAAAAATCCCGGTTGTCGAAAAAAAGCTGGGTGACGATGTAATCGGCGCCAGCATCAACCTTCGCCTTGAGAAAGTCGATCTCCTTGAGTCGATTTTGGGTCTCGGGATGTCCTTCCGGGAAACCGGCCACTCCGACACCCATTCTCGGGAACTGCGTCTTGATGAAATCAACCAGGTCGGTGGCATAGGCAAAACCGTCGGCCGGCTGCTGCCATTCCTTCTGCCCCTTAGGCAGATCGCCGCGCAGGGCCAGGATATTTTCCACGCCGTGCTTCGCATAATTTTCCAGAATCGAGCGGGTCTCGTCACGGGTGGAGCCGACGCAGGTCAGGTGGGAGACCACGGTTAAATCGGTCTCCTGCTTGAGCCGCACCACGAGCTTATGGGTGCGGTCGCGGGTGGAACCCCCCGCGCCGTAGGTTACGCTCACGTAGGCCGGGGCAAGCGGAATCAGATCGGAGATATTCTTGAAGAGCCTGTCCCACTCCGTCTCCACCTTGGGCGGGAAGAACTCGAAACTCATGGAGATTCTGTTGGCGTCGAGAATGTCTTTTACAAGCATGCGTGATACCGGTCCGGATCGATCTGTAAGGGGAGTTATTAAGGCCGTACTTCCATAGCCGGGCAACTGTAGTCTCTTTTCCGGAAAATTGCCAAAAAATATGAAAAAACCTGCACTCGCGGCAACAGCGGCAAGTTTTCCGAATCGCTTACAGCCGGCCACGCGGCCGACGGGCGAGCTTGCCAACCAACCAACCGACAAAGAAAACGCTAGCGCCGGCCAAAAACCATTTGATTAAACCAGTGCGCGCATACCAGGAGTGCTCGGCGCTCAATTGCTGCATCTCGGCAATCAGGCGGGAATTTTCCTCAAGCAGACGGTCGCGTTCCGCAGCAATGTCCATCGCCCGTTTGGATTTTTCCTGCAGGTCATTGAAGTTCCCGGTGATCGCCTGCAGTTCGGCGCGGGTGGCGAGCAGGGTCTTCTCCAGATCGGCCGTGGCAGAGGAAGACGCCACCACATCGCCGGCGCCGGGTTGCCGCGCTCCTTCCTTTCCCTCTGTTGCCAATCTCTCCCGCAGCTGCCCCACCTCCTTTTCCAGCTCGCTGATGATCATGCTCTTCGTCTTGCCCGCAATCACATAGCGGCTCGGCACGTATCCCACCTCGCCGGCCTCGGTCCGCACCTTCAGATAAGGCGGTTCCTCAGCCAGCACCTCCAGGGGAGTGTCGCTCTTCAGATTCATGATAATGTCACGCTCATTCTCCTTGACCCGCCGCAGGCCAATCAGCATCTGGTCGGAGACATAGCGGGTTTCCGCAGACACCGGTGGCGCAGCGGCAAACAACGCGGAAAGGAGCACACAACAGGTAAACGTTTTCAAAATTTGCATTAACATGACCCTCCACAAAAGCCCGCCAACAACAGCCTCCTTTGCGACAACGGCTGATCTCCGCAGGCAATTATCCGGAATAATTATTTCTTTTTATCCAGCCTTGCCTGAAGTGTCAATATTTCTCCGTTTCCCAGCCGCATATTTTAATGACATCGGGCTTCGACGGCAAAGATGCCCCGGTTCCGCAGACGTTCATTGCCGGGCCTGTTTTTTCTTTTGCAATCAACCGGAAGAGATGCTAGGTTCTCGCGCCGTGATATGGTAAGGTTTTCATAGAGTTTCCGGAAGAAACAATCGGCCATGCCCGCCAGCCATTCTTGCTGCATGCACCTTGACCCCGGGTCCATGCGCCGGTCTTTTCCGGAAAACAACAACCAGACCGGTTCGTAACCGAGACCGGCGCGTCAACTTGTTACCTTTTCGAGTTATGGAGGCAAAACATGGAACTTCAAATCGAGGCCAGGAACCTGGAACTGCGGCAATCGTGGAAAGACAGGATTGAGCAGGAAAAAGAGAAATTACTCCGGCACCATCCGGGCCTGGTGCATCATCTGCGTGCCACTGTCGAAGGCACCAAACAGTACAAGGAGGGCGGCTACGAACTGCTGGTAGTGGCCTCGGTCCCCAACGATACCGTCGTAGTCAAGAAGAGAGGAGAAAAGGTCACCACCTTAATCGTTGAGGCCTTTGACACCTTGGGCCTGCAGTTAAAAGAGATGCAGCGCAAGAAAAGACAGACCTTCAAAACCCAGGACACCGAACGCTTCAACGCCCTTGACGAGGCAACCGAGGCGGGCGCCCCGGAATAAACCGGTTACGCCGCGCCCGGAACAACATCCAGCTTTCCTTGTTGCTTGTGAAGTAAATGACGACTCTTACTCAAACCGATATCGGGCCGGAGTATCTCGACCGGGAGGAGGAAGACCTTCTCGCTGGGATCGCGGCCCGCAAACAGGAACTGGCCGACCGCCTCCTGGTACTCTGTCATCATTACCAGCAGGAGGCGGTCTACCGGTTCGCCGACATGACCGGCGACTCCCTGAAACTCGCCCGGCATGCCGCCGCTACCCGGAATCGCGCCTGGATTGTTTTCTGCGGCGTCCACTTCATGGCGGAAGCCGCCGACATCCTCACGACGGACGACCAGATCGTCATGCTGCCCGACCTGCGGGCCGGCTGCCCCATGGCCGACATGGCGACCAGCGACGAGGTGGGCTGGGCCTGGCAGGAACTGGCCGCCGCCGGCATCGACCGCCTGCTGCCGGTCACCTATGTGAATTCCTCTGCTTTAATCAAGGCCTTTGTCGGTGAACACGGCGGATCGGTCTGCACCTCCTCCAATGCCGAGCGGGTCCTGACCTGGGGGCTTGAACGCAGCGACCGGGTCTTCTTTTTTCCGGACGAACACCTGGGCCGCAACTCAGCCCACGCCCTGGGCATCGCCGACGAGCAGGTGGCTGTCTGGCAGCGCGGCGAAGTGCTGGGCGGCAATACGGCCGAACAGCTCAGAAAGACAAAAGTTCTGCTCTGGGACGGCTACTGCACTGTGCACATGCAGTTCACTGCCGGCCATGTGGCCCACTGGCGCCAGACCGACCCCGAGGTCAAAATCATCGTCCACCCGGAATGCCGGCACGAGGTGGTGCGGGCCGCCGATTTCTACGGCTCCACCGAAGGCATCATCAAGAGGGTCACCGAATCGCCGGCCGGCTCCAAGTGGGCAATCGGCACCGAGATCAACCTGGTCAACCGGCTTGCCCTGCAACACCCGAACAAGGAAATTCACTCGTTATCGCCCTTCCAGTGCCTCTGCTCCACCATGTACCGGATCAAACCCGGCTACCTGCTGTGGGTGCTCGACAACCTGGCGGCCGGCCGGATCGTGAACCGGATCACCGTTGAACCCCGGACCGCGCAACTGGCCAGGATTGCGCTTGACCGGATGCTCGCCATTTGACGGACTCGCAAAAAATCATCCCTGACCTTTTGCGGCTGTTAACATCTGAGGACAAACCGGATGGAAAGGATCTATTTCGACAACAACGCCACCACGCAGCCGGCCCCGGTCGTCATCCAGAAGATGCTGCGCTATCTCGACGAGCACTTCGGCAACCCGTCCAGCGGCCATCGGTACGGCGAAGCCGCCCGCCACGGATTGGAACAGGCCCGCGCCCGGGTGGCAACGCTTATCAATGCCGAGCCGAACCGGGTAATTTTCACGAGCGGCGGGACAGAGGCCAACAACATGGCTATCGCGAGCGGTGCCGCGGCCAACCCGGCCAGGAAACATCTGCTCACCTCGGCGGTCGAACACGCCTCGGTCTTAAAACCTCTGGAATTCCTGGCCCGCCACCAGGGCTACCAGCTTGAGGTGCTGCCGGTGGCGACGGACGGCGGCCTTGATCTTGAAGAGGTGGCCGCCGCCATCCGGCCGGAAACCGCTCTGGTTTCGCTAATGGCGGCCAACAACGAAACCGGGGTGGTCTGGCCGCTTGCCGAAATCGCGGCCCTCTGCCGGAGCCGCTCGGTATTTTTTCACTGCGACGCGGTGCAGATGGCCGGCAAGGAGGAAATCGACGTCCGCCGACTAGGGGTGGATTATCTGAGCTTGGCCGGCCACAAGCTGCACGGCCCCAAGGGAATCGGCGCTCTCTATGTCCGACGCGGCGCACCGCTTGTGCCGCTCATCCTGGGCGCCGGCCAGGAAAACGGCCAACGGGCCGGCACCGAAAACGTGGCAGCTGCAGTCGGTTTCGGTAAAGCATGCGAACTGGCCGTTGAATCGCTGCCCCACTACCGATCCCGGATCTCGGTCATGCGCGACCGCCTGGAAAAGGAAATTCTGGCCGCGATCCCGGAGGCGCGCATCAACGGCAACGAACAGCCGCGCCTGGCCAACACCATAAACGTCAGTTTCAAAAACTGCGCCTCCGGCGCCTTGATCCAGGAACTGGATGAGCGCGGCATCGCGGTCTCGGCCCATGCCGCCTGCCACAGTGGCGATTTAACCCCTTCCCATGTACTGGCCGCCATGCAGGTGCCTGAAACCTTCCAGCACGGCACCCTCCGGATCAGCCTGAGCCGTTTCAACACCATGGACGAGGTCGAGGCCCTGCTCGCCGTTCTGCCCGGCATCGTCGCCAGGTCACGCCGCGGTTTTGCTGCCTGATCTTACGGACAGTCCCGCTCGATCAGCACTGCCCGGGCCGGGGCGCCGTCGGTACCCTCCAGCCGTAGCGGCAGGCAGACAAGCTCATAGTCACCCGGCACCACATCGTGCAGGTTCAGCCCTTCAACCACAAGCACGCCAGCCGCCAGCAGCACCCTATGGGTTGGCTCCGGAGCGGCAAAAGGGGCGACGGACAGGTAATCCACCCCGACCAGGCGCACCTTGCGCTCAACCAGCCATTGCGCCCCATCCTCGGTGATGGCCACGAAATCCTCGCCAAACCGCTCTTCGCCGGCGGCCCACTTGGCAGAATTCCGCGTACGGAAGAGCAGCCGCTCCACCTGCAGGGGGATAGCCAGATCCCACAGGACGGCGGCGGTGATAGCCGAAACCGGACCGACGTCGACCACCAGGGCCGGACCAATCAGCGCCGCCAGGGCCAGGGTATCAACCGTTGTCCCGCCCGCTAGAAAATGGGCCGGAGCGTCCACATGGGTGCCGGCATGGGTCGAAAGCGACAGGTGACTCAGGGTGCAGCCATCGCCGCGTTCAAGATGCTGGTGAAAGGAAACAACAACCGGAGGATCGCCCGGCCAGACCGGCAACCGGGCGGAAATTGGCAGGGAGATATCATGGATTCTCATCAAATTCGTCACGCGGCGGCTTGCGCCAAACACATTGCTTCGACCCCATCTCAGGCGATATAAACCCGCCACTTGATCGGCTCGAAGCGGTAGACCGTGCCGCATTTCGGACAGTTAATCTTAGCGTGGCTGGAAACGTCGTTCCCCTGATCCCACATCCGGGTGTCGCAGACACTGCACTTCACTTCCCGAAGATCATCAAAGGCGACCTTCTGCTCATTCTTCAAAACCTTCATTCAGCCTCTGCCTCCCTGTTGCGTGTTACTGCCCTCTCCGGCCAGGCCATTCTGCTCGCCATCCTCTATCCTCGACGCGTCCCGCCCCTTAAGTACCTCGGCCAGCGTCCCGGTCAGTTCCTCGATCTTATAGGGTTTGGGCACCACGTCGGCAAAACCATACTGTTGGTAATTGGCCATGATCGCATCCTTTGCGTAGCCGCTCGAAACAATTGCCCGAACCGCCGGGTCGATCAGCAGCAGCTGTTCCATGGTTTCCCTGCCGCCCATGCCGCCCGGGATGGTCAGATCCAGAATAACTGCGTCAAACGGTTGGCCCGCCGCGCGAGCCTGTTTGTACAGCGCAAGGGCCTCGGTACCGTCCGCCGCCACCTCCACCTCATAGCCGGCCTCCCTAAGGGTCTCGACGGCAAACCCCCTGATAAACTCCTCATCATCCATGAGCAGTATGCGGCCGCTGCCGGCCACCAATGTCCGCGCCACTTCCGGACGAACAGTGCTCTCGCCGGTTGTCACCGGCAGATAGATGCTGAACTCCGAACCGCGCCCCTCCTCGGATTCCACGGCAATGTGGCCCTGGTGATTCTTGACGATTGAAAAACTGGTAGCCAGACCGAGGCCGCTGCCGGTTTCCTTGGTCGTGAAGTAGGGATCAAAAATCTGGTCAAGATGCGCCGGGGCAATACCGCAACCGTGATCCCGGATGGAAATCCTGACATAACGGCCCGGCTCAACAGGCAGGGCAGCATCCCGGCCGACCACGACATTTTCCCCAGCCACGTGAATGACGCCGCCGTCCGGCATGGCCTGCTGGGCATTGTTGACGATATTCTGCAGAACCTGGCTCATCTGGCCCTCGTCAATGGCAACGGCCCAGATGTCGGCGGGGATGTCATATTCACAACGGGAATTGGAACCGCTCAACGGAAAGGTCGTGACATCTTTGATCAACTCGGCGACCGAGGTGGTTCTGATGAGCGGCGCGCCGCCCTTGGCATAGGAAAGGAGCTGATGGGTCAGGCCCCTGGCGCGCAGGGTGGCTCGCTCCGCCGCCTCCAGTCGCCTGCAGGCCACGCTGTCCGCCTCGGCCGCCCTTCTGGCCAGCGAAATATTGCCCAGGATCGCGGTGAGGATATTGTTGAAATCGTGGGCAATGCCGCCGGCCAGGATGCCGATGGACTCAAGTTTACCAGCCTTGCCGCGCTCCTCCTCAAGCTGGCGCCGCACACTGACATCCTCCACCATTCCCACCACAAATTGCGGCTGGCCAAGGCCATCGCGGACCAGCGAAACAGTCAGTTGTCCCCAGACAACCTGCCCGTCCTGGCGCAGGTAGCGTTTACTCATATGAAAGTGGTCGCGCGCCCCGGCCACCATTTCCTCAAAAACTTCTCTGTTGGCCGCCACGTCATCCGGGTAGGTGAACTGGGCAAAAGTCTTGCCGAGCAATTCGTCGGCCGGGTAGCCGATCATCTTCTGAAAGGCCGGATTAGTCTGCAGGATCCGGCCCGCCAGATCAGAGACCGTGATCCCGGTGGCGGACCCCTCGATAATGGCACGCAGTTCCGCCTCCTTCTCCTGCAGGGTCGCCTCGGCCTGTTGTCGCTCTACGTTTTCCCGGCGCAGGGCATCGTTGGCCGCCGACAGCTCGGCGGTCTTTTCCTGCACCTTTCTTGCCAAATTGTTGTGATGCGCCTCAAGATCAGCCGCCATCTGGTTGAACGTGGCCGCCAGATGGCCGATTTCATCCCGCGAGTCAATCTTGACTCTGACGCCCGATTCACCCCGGCCAAGCAGGTCTGCCGCCTGCGCCAGCCGGACAAGCGGCCCGGCCAGTTGGCGGGAAAGGAGAACCGATGATGCAAGTCCGACCACAACCACCAGCAGACAGATCAAGAGAAGATTCCTCGGTCCGTTTTCCGCGGCCTCCGCCACCTCCTTGTCCCGCTGCTCGAGCTCCTGCTCTTCGTACGTCAGGATGCGCGCCACGACCCCCTGGAAATATTTCGCCGCGCCGTCCGCTTCCATCTTCTTGGCCAACAACTCGGCGCCAACAATGCCCTCCTGGCGCAGCAGGACAAGCTGACCGCTGAGGTCGATCAGTCTGGACCCCGCGGCCGCCAGCTTCTCGTAAAAAACCCGCTCCTCCGGGAAATAGGCGCTGACGAGTTTTTCATACTCGCTGAGGGCGGCACTGTACTCATCCTTTTCCTGGCGGAGAAGGTCATCGATTCTGTCGGCATGCGCCTCGTGGCCAACGGTCCGCAGGCAGTATTCGCTGGCCGCCGAACTGATTCTCTGGCCGGCGAGCCTGATATCCTGCACGGCGCTGATGACCGGCAGGGTCTCGTGCCGCACCGCATTGAACTTGACAATGGTGGAACTGACCTGATAATTTCCGGCGTAGCCGACAACGACCACCAATGACAGCATCAGGTAAAAGCCTAGAAAAATCTTGCCATGGAATCTCATCAGTATGTCCTTGGTTACAGACCAAACCCGCACACTACCTCTTTTACTATCTCCGCCGGTCCCAGGCTGATGTCCACAGCCAGCGCGTCAAGCGGCTCCTCAAGCTCGGCAAACTGACTGGCCAGCAGCCCAGGCGCTATGAAATGCCCGATGCGACCGGCCAGCCGCTGCCGAATGAGCAGAGCATTGCCCTGGAGATAAACAAAGACGATGGCCGGATCGTCCTGCCGCAGAAACGCCCGGTACGATTGCTTGAGAGCGGAGCAGGCAAGCACAGCGCGCTCCTGGCGACCGGCAAGAATGTCAAGCTGCCGGCGGATGGACGCCAGCCAAGGCAGCCGGTCCGCATCGTTTAACGAAACCCCATTCCGCATCTTCTCTCTGTTGCCCGGCGGGTGGAAATCATCGGCATCGCAGAATCGCCAGCCAAGCCGCTTTGCCAGCAGATCGCCCACCGTGGTCTTGCCGGCACCAGATACCCCCATGAGGACGATAACCGTTGGCTTCAGCATTAAATCCCGAGCTACAAACGCGAACGCATCAGATTTTTTCCAGAAGTCCCAGGGTCAGCCGGAGAAAATCAGCCTCGGTGACGATCCCCACCAATTTTTCATTGTCGACCACCGGCAGGCAGCCATATTTATGCTCAAGGAGAACATGGATGGCCGAGACCAGATCCATGTCAGAGTTGGCGGTAACCACATCGGTTTTCATGACATTGACAATGTAGATGTTCCGATCCAGATACTCCTGTTCCGCCTCGTCAATCTCGGCCAGCATGGAAATTGTCTGCGCCAGAAGATCCCGATGGGTCAGCAGACCGACAAACCGGTCCTGGCCGTCCACAATGGGGACATGCCGGATATGCTTGTTCTTCATCAAAGACCGAACCAGGGCCAGTGTCTGCGTGGCCTGCAGAACAAAGACCTCGGTGGTCATCACGTCTCTCACCGTCAGCATGAATTCCTTCCTCCCTTTTGAGCTTGTCCGTAAATAAAAAAACCACACTCACATCCGACTGTTAACCCGCGCGGCCGATGCGTCACAAAAACCGTATCATATCCCGGCGAAAGCTGAAAACAAAAAATCGTCTTTGGCAGATGTCAGCTCGGCCGCACTGGCTCGGCCGGTCAGACATCATGCCTGCTCGGTCACAGTCCCGGCAACTGGAACCAAGACCATGGATGAACAGCAGGGGTGGCCCGCTGCCATGGCATTCATAAAAAAGGCTGATGTCCGACAACTGCATGACCGGCATATAACGCACCCATCGCTGATTGCTGCCGTGCGCGGCCGACAGCACGCCGGCCGCCGCCCATCTTGACAGCCCTGGTCCCCCCTGCCTATACTGCAAGGCAGAATGAAATCGTCCCTGACTTTTCGTGAGTCAACAAACTCTGATCCGGGAGACTGCCATGCATAAGGGAAAAATCTTCACGGGAATGGCCGCGGGTGCGGTACTGGCCGCTCTGTGCGGCTGGTCGCCCGCCAGCCATGCGGCGGAGTATTCGACACCGCCCGGCGGCGTCCACATCGAACTGACCGAGGATTTCTACAAAGCCCTGCAGAACGACGACAAGGACAATGCCAGACATCTGGGCAACACCAAATCCGAGGAATACCTGCGCCAGATTGCCGTATCCGGCCGCTATCTGGTCGAGACCAATATGCAGATCCTGGCCCAGCAGAAGAAAATGGTCGAACTCCTTGAAGGCATGGCAAAAAAACAGAATTAAGACACTCGGCAGAATTCTATACGGTCCCGCCGTCCTCAACGGCTGATTTCGGGAAATCGCCGGCCTGCCGACAGGGCTGCACAATGCAGTTGCGGCCGACCACCATGCCGGCCGGCACCACTGCCTCCTTGCCCACCAGGGTGATGCCGGTATACAGATGTTTCGGATAGAGCCGGTTGGCGACCGCCTTGCCGCTGCCGCTGCCGACCACGGCCCCCGGCGCCACCCTGACCCGCTTATCAAGGATGGCCAGATCAACCACTGCGTTCTTGTCGATCAGGCAGTCGTCAAGGATAATGGAGTCCCGGACCCGGGCGCCGGCCTCCACCACCACGCCGGGCGACAGGATGGAGTTGACCACGCTGCCTTTGATCACGCAGCCGGCCGCGACTAAAGAACGCCTGACCTCGCTGCCAGTGATAAACCGGGCCGGGCAGCGGTCCGCCAGGTGTCGATGGTCGGCCTCGGGATTGGGCCGTATCCCCCAGGCCTCGGGTGCGATGTCGGAATCATCGCGCAGCACGTCCATATTGGCCTCCCAGTATGCCTGGATCGTGCCGACATCCCGCCAGTAGCCGGTAAACGGATAGGCAAAAACATTGTCACGGGCAATGGCCCTGGGGATCAGATGCATACCGAAATCAGCCTCATCGCGGTTTTCGACCAGCAGACTGACCAGATACTCGGTGTCAAAGATGTAGATGCCCATGGAGGCAAGGTTGGTGCGCGCCTTCTTGGGTTTTTCCTCCCAGTCGATGATCCGGCCCTCACTGTTGGCAATACCGGCCCCGAACTGATGGATCTCGCTCTCGGGCACCACCATCATGCCGATGGTCAGCTCGGCCTTCTTGGCCCGGTGGAACTGGATCATGGCGTCAAAATCCATCTGGTAGATGTGGTCGCCGGAGAGCAGGAGAATCTCCCGGGAAGGATGGGCGGCGATGAAATCAAGATTCTGACGGACCGCATCGGCCGTGCCTTTGTACCAGTCGGAATCCTTGGCGCCAGTCCGGGGCGGCAGAATCTTGACCCCGCGGCTGCGACCCGACAAATCCCACGCCGCACCGGTGCCGATATGCCGCATGAGCGACAGAGGTTTGTACTGGGTCAAAACCCCGACCTGGGTCAGCCCGGAGTTCATGACATTGCTCAGGGCGAAATCAATGATCCGGTAGATACCGGCAAAGGGAACCGCCGGCTTGGCCCGGGTCTGGACCAGGACATTCAGGCGGCTCCCCACCCCGCCGGCCAGCAGCAGCACCAGAGTATCGATCGCCTGGCTCAACACTGCACCACCTCCCCGGTTTTCACCTCTTTCGGCAGCCGGCCCGGCGGCAGATGAGGGTAGATGGTGCAGCCGGCCCCAATTACCGTGCCAGCCGGGATCTGGTTGTTCCAGCCCACCACCGTTACCTCCTGGCGGAGGCCGGCTGCTGAACCGCCTACCACGGAGCCGGCCCCGAACAGCGTGTTGACGTCACTGACCACCTTGAATAAACCGGCATCCGCTTCCACCACATTGTTGAAAAAAAGCACCGAATCCTTGACCACGGCGCCGGGCTTCACATGCACGCCCGGGAAAAGGATGGAATGTTCCACCCGGCCCTCCACCACGCAGCCGTTATAGACCAAACTGTCTTGAATGACGGCGGCCGGCCCCACCTTCAGGGGCTGGCAGTCACGGATGCCGCGGTGTTCGAGGTTGGTGCGGATCCCCCATTCCTCGAGCCGGATCCGGGGAGCCGGCCCCAGCAAGTCCATGTTGGTCTGCCAATATTCGTCGATGGTGCGGGTATAGCCCCAGTAGCCGCGGAACTTGAAGCCGTACAGCTTCCGGCCCTCGCGCAGCAACCGCGGGATAATGTCGCGACCGAACTCATGGGAATGGTCGTCCCGGGCATTGGCGGCCAGGACATCGTAAAGCACCTGCGGCTTGAAACAGAAGACAGTGAGCGATGCCCAGGAGTGCTCGGGTTTCGCAGGCTTCTCCTCGTAGCGAAGCACCCGGCCGCCTAGTTCGCCATCCTCGTCGTCCAACTCAGCGACTCCGAACCGGTGCGCCCGGTCGAGGGGCATCGGCAGGAAGGCGATGGTTAAATCCGCGTCCTTGGCCCGGTGGTAGGCGATGATCTGCCGATAGTCCATCTGATAGATATGGTCGCCGGAGATAATCAGCACCTCCTCCGGCGTATGGTGCTGGACAAAATCCAGATTCTGAAAGACGGCGTCGGCCGTGCCCTTATACCACTGAGACTTGCCGGAACCCTTGAAAGGCGGCAGAATGGAGATACCGCGGTGGCGACCCAGCATATCCCAGGCCGCGCCGATACCGATGTGGTTGATCAGGGAATAGCTCCGGTACTGACTGAGGATGGCCACCCGCTCAAGGCCGGCGTGCATGAGATTGCTCAGGGGAAAATCGATTACCCGGGCAAAGCCGCCGAACGGCACCGCCGACTTGGGCCGATAATAGGTGAGAACGTTCAGTTCATCGACCCGGCCGCCGGCCAGGATCATCGCCAGGGTTCTGGGCTTCATCAGCGTCATGCGGACATACCATCCCGAAAAGGGTTACGGCTAAAAGGCCGGAGAACATAAGGCGGTCACAAGTGTTTTTTCGTCAACTGCATGAGGGTCTTGGTGGAAAAATCAACGCCTTCTCCGGGAAGATTCTTCAGCGGCACCTCGGCCCGGGCCGCCTCGCGATGACCGCCGGCCGAGCCCATGGCGGCAAAGGTCTTCTCGGCCAGCTTGCCGGCATTCTTCTTGTAGCCGTCGCAGCGAAAGATCACCACCAGCCGTTCGCCGTGGATGCCGGAGACAAACACCCATGAGATGTCGTGCACCTGGTTCAGAAAGTCGGCGATGATCACCTGGACATCCGGGTTGCGGACCCGGCCGACATGGACGTAGAGCCGCTGTTGGCTGATCTTCATCTCGGCCAGCGCCGTCCGGAAATAACTGAGTTCCGAAACCCGCAGCGCGGACAGTTCGATCTTGCGGACCAGATTCTGGTTGGCGATATTAAAAAGATAGCGGAAGGAGATCGCATCGGCCAGCTTGGCCTTTTTCTCGAAATTCCGGGTATCGACCTTGATGGCGTAGAACATGGCCGTAGCCAGGGAAACCGAGGGCTTCATGCCGGCGGCCCGCAGATATTCGACCAGCATGGATGAAGCGGCCCCGTATTCCGGGCGGATATCCATGAACCGGGCCTCCCAGCCGTTTGACAGGGGATGGTGATCGATCACCGCGTCAAACGGAATCTTCTCGAAGATCGGCAGATGGGAGGGCTGCGAATCCAGCATCACCCGTTTGGAATAGCTGCCTGTCTTAAGATTCTGCAGCCGCTCCGCCTGAATTTTCAAAAGCTCGATCATGGCCAGATTGCTGAGTCGCCTGATCTCGTTGGGGTAGCCGATGGTAACGCTTTTGACCCGGAAGCGCAGCAGACGCTTCACCGCCAGAGCGCAAGCCAGGGCATCGGGATCGGCATTGATCACGACCAGCACGTCATCTTCTTTCTGGAATATCTCCAGAAACTGACGAAGCCGCTCCTTGGCGGTTATTCTAACGAGTGAGCGCAACCTATTCTTACAAAAGGTTTTATTCATCATTTTCGAGTTTTTGGCTTTCATTTCACTTCAATTTCGGCCCGTTGCAAAACCAGCCGATTTCATTTGAGTTTACCATACCAGTCCGCGAAAATGCAACCCGGCAGGCTGAGCTTCTAAGTCTCGCTAAAAAAAGGAACCGAGGGAAACAGTGCGTGGTCCGTGTGCGGAATGAACCGGGAACCGGAAAAACGGCTCATGAATTCCTGATTGACGTTCAATTCGATATAGGTGATCTTCCGGACCACCTCATGACAGCGTTGCCGCAGGCCGCGGTCAACGAGGATGCCCTCGGCGCCGGCCAGAGAGCTGTTGCCGACCGGCTGGTAGATTTCCAGAGGCAGATCCGGCAGCATGCCGAGGATGATTGCCTGACGCGGATCTATATGCCCACCAAAGGCGCCGGCCACATAGATCCGGTGCAGTTGATTGAAAGAGAGCCCGACCTGATTGACCAGCGTGGAAAGAATGGCGTACATGGCGGCCTTGGAGCGCATGAGGGCGTCGAGGTCAACCTGGCTCAAGAGCACCGGCCGGCCGCTCGCCGACTCGCTGGCCGGCACCACGACAAAGGCCAGGCCGTCCGGTTGCTCAATGAATCGGCCGGGTGCCACGGCCCGGGTCGGCCGGAATTTACCGCGGATATCGATAAGCCTGGCCAGATAGAAGCCGGCCACCAGGTCAATGATCCCGGAGCCGCAGATTCCCCGGGCAGCACTACCGCCAATGGTTGCATAGGACAGGGCGCCGCTCTCCGGATCGATCTCAAGATGCTCGATGGCACCGGGTTCGGCCCGCATGCCCATGCGAGCGACACCGCCCTCCAGAGCCGGGCCGGCGGCGCCGGCGCAGGCGACCAGCCAGTCCCGATTACCGACCACCACCTCGGCATTGGTGCCAACATCGATGAGCATGCAGGTTTTTTCACTCTGATCAAGACCGCTGGCCAATATTCCGGCAATAAGATCACCGCCGAAGTAACTGCCAACGCTGGGCAGCACCCAGACCGTTGCCGCCGGATGAATGCCGAGCCCCAGTTCCCCGGCCCGAAAGGGATCAGGGGCATTGACCTGCGGGATGTACGGCTCGCGGCAGAGATGATAGGTATTCAGTCTGAGAAAAAAATGCACCATCGTCGTGTTGCCGGCCACGGCCAGGGCTCGGATGTCGGCAGCCTGCATCAGTGCCTTGCCGGCCAGATCAACAGCCAGTTCGTTGATCGCCGCGATGATCCGGCTGTGCAAAATATTCAACCCGTCTTCGCCAGCCCCATTCCCAGCCCGGGCGGCAAAATGGATGCGGGCCAGAATGTCGGCGCCAAACTCGATCTGCGGATTTTCCCGGGTGGCCCGGGCCAGGCAACGGCCGGTCAAAAGATCCAGCAGGCTGGCCTCCAGGTGCGTGGTCCCGAGATCCAGGGCCATGGCGGCAAGATGCGCCGGCCGCTCCGGCAAAAAATCCACCAGTTCCGGCCCGACGGCCAGATCATTGACCACGGCCAGACCGGCAAAACCCGCCTGCCGGAACCGCTCGGCCACCAAACCGGCTCGCGTCAGCGGTGTCAACGGCCAGCGATCCTGCAAGGGCCTGAGCAGAGCCCGGCGCAGCCGATCCAGGTCGGCGGTATTATCCCCCAGGCTCGGAGGCTGGGCCTGCACGGGCACCAAACGGACTAACGGCTCTAAGGGACTCATAGAATATCCAGTAACAGGCAAACGACAGCGCACGCGATACGGGCCACGCCTCAATAAATCTGCCTGGCAATCTGCCTGGTTGACGAACTCCCGGCTTCGATGGTATGAAGGCGTGTCATTGACCTTAAAGACTCAACACCGTGAAAGGACATGCCATGTTCAATTTCCTTGCAATCCTGCTGGGCGGCGGCATCGGCGCCATTGGCCGGCACATACTTTTTCTGGCGGTCCAGCGCCTGGCCGACCCCCTCTTCCCGGCCGGCACCCTGGCGGTCAACCTGCTCGGTTCGCTCTTGATCGGTTTTCTCTGGAGCCTGTTCGAGGAAATCCCCTTCACCCATGCATGGCGACTCTTCGTATTCACCGGTCTCTTGGGCGGCTTTACCACCTTTTCCACCTTCACCAACGAAACGGCCCAGCTTATTGAAACCGGCGCCTGGAAAACGGCCTTCGTGTACGTGGCGCTCAGCAACATCCTGGGGGTGGCCGCGGTGTTCTGCGGCGCTCTCCTGTACCGGCGCCTCGGAACCCTGGCCGCCTGACAGCCGCGGCTACCGTGCGGCACGGGCCGGGTGATTATAGCAGACCATGGGTGTTTGCACAACTCCGGTTGCGAAGCAGATAACCCGCCGCGGGCCATGATCTTTTCCCTGAACCAATTCTTCAATCTATGGTAGAGTTCCAGCGGATTTAACCAATGCGATCATCCGACCCTTTGAAAAACTTTGCCGGCTCATGCTGACTTCGATGTTGCTGCATACCTATCTGGCCGCCGAGATCCTCGGCCCGCTGCTTGCCAGCTTCCTCATCATCAACAGTGTACTCCTGCTCGGCCGGATCATCCCGCTGCTGGATATCCTTCTGGGTTTCGGTATCACGCTGCCTGACTTTATCCGGATCTGCGCCTATATCACCCCCCAGCTCTTTCTTTTCTCCCTGCCCATGGCAACCATGATGGGCGTCATTATCGGCTTTACCCGCCTGACCAACGACAACGAAATCATGGCGCTGAAAACGAGCGGCGTCGGCCTCTACCGCATGCTGCCACCGGTTCTGCTCATCACCCTGCTGATGGCCGCCTGTACCGGCCTTTTTTCCATCAAACTAATTCCGGCCGGCAACCAGGCCATGGAAAAACTCCTCCTCCATCTGGCCAAGGAGAAAATCGACCAGGGGCTCAGGGAAAAACGCTTCAGCGAAAATCTCGGCAAGGTTGTCCTCTACATCGACCGGATCGACCCCCGCAGCAGGGAATGGCACGGCGTCTACGTTTCCGACATGCGGCAGGGCAAAATGAAAATGCCTACCACCATCATGGCCGAAACTGGCAGCCTCGCCGTTGATGTTGAAAAACTCTCCATCACCCTCAATCTGGTCAACGGCAACCTCCACCGGACCCAAGGCGAAAACAGCCAGGACGCCAGCTTCGGACAATACACCCTCAACCTGCCCCTGCCGCAACACAGCAACCTCCAGGCAGTGAGCAGCGCCAAGAAAAACCTTAATCAGACCCAGTTGCTGCAACGGGCCACGGAACTCGGCATCAACACCGACAAGGGCATCAATCTGCTGGTGGAATACCACCTCCGCCTAGCGCTGGCAGCGGGCTGCATGATCCTCGGTCTGCTCGGCCTGCCCCTCGGCCTGCTGGCCGCCCCCGGCCGCCGGGCACTGGGACTGCCTCTGGGCATTCTGCTGTTTGTCGCCTATTACGTGGCAATCACCGCCGGCAAAATAGCGAGTGAATCACATATGCTGCCAGTCGCCCCGGCGGTCTGGCTGCCCAACCTCCTCTTCGCCGGTCTGGCCGTTCATCTGCTCCGCCGAAGTGCCCACGAGGTAACCGCTCTGTATCTGGATCGAATCGCCACCCTCGGCCACGGATTCGTCGAACTCGGTCGGCGACTGCTGCCGTTTCTTTCGAGCCGCCGGCCGCGCGCCGCGGAGCCTGAACCTCTCCACGGCAATCCCCATGACAAAATATTCCACCAGCCGGGCTGCCGATTCTATGACCCCGGAATCAGTCCGATCATCTTCGTTGACCACCACGCGGCCCTTACCGCCGGCTATGAGCCCTGCCGGCTCTGTAGAGCCGACGACCGCCCCGATCAACAAAGGACGGCATTGTGAAGCTGCTGGACCGCTATCTGCTTAAACAGTTTGCCAGAAACCTCATCCTGGTGCTGGCTGTTTTTCTGGCCATCTACCTGCTGGTCGATTTCTTCGAGCGGATCGACAATTTCCTGGATGCCGGTAAAGACGCCACTCTGGCCGTGCGCTACCTTTTATTAAAGATGCCGCAGATCGTCGA
>Ga0156789_1052_pt8 | contig 34095 bp, 28 predicted proteins | sample RifOxyD3_FD_110738 | JGI IMG/M metagenome (GOLD analysis project Ga0156789, IMG submission 110738) | Deltaproteobacteria bacterium RIFOXYD12_FULL_57_12 | reverse complement strand
GGTAGGGGCAAGGAAGACAAAAAAAGTGGCGGCTATTTTTTTTCAATGAACGATCTCTGCGCCATTGATCTCATTCCGGATCTGGCCCGGGCCGGTGTCACGTCGCTCAAGATCGAAGGCCGGCTGCGCAACACCCAGTATGTTGGCTCCGTGGTGAGAGCCTATCGGACCATGCTTGACGCCGAACCGGGCGATCGTGAGGCCCTGGCAAAGGCCAGGGAATTTCTTGACCAATCCATGGGCCGGCGCAGCACGGCCGGTTATTTTAAGCATACCAACCCGGCGGATGCGTTGACTCCGCATCATTCCGGCAATATCGGTATTTTCCTGGGCAAGATTGAACGCATTAAGGAGGGGCGACCTCGGTTCCGCATCAAGTCCGGAATTCAAGTCGGTGACCGGCTGCGAATCCATCACGAAAAGACCGGCGAACGTTTTTCCTTTACCTTGAAAACGCTCTATGTCGGAACGCGGCAGGTCTCCTCGGCGTCCGCCGGGGCCATGGTGATGATCGATACGCCGCATGACGCGCAAAGCGGCGATGCCGCCTACCTGGTTGATACCAAGGAGGGGAGGGCGCTTGAACGCAGAGAGCGCCTGGTCGACCCGCTGCCCTTTCGGAAAACAATCGCCCGCCTGCCGGATCGGGACCGGGTGGCTACCGTGCTTAAGGCTTTGCAAGAATCAAAATCCGCGAGTTCCAGGCGGCCCCGGCAGAAACCAGGCCCCCTTGGCCTGTGGCTCAAACTTGACGACCTGCATGGCCTGCAGCAGCGCTTGCCTTTTCAGCCCGACCGTGTACTGGTCACCTTGAGCCGGGAAACCTTTACACAAAGCCGGCAACTGGCGCGCAAACTGAACGCATGGACCCGTCGGTTGATCTGGGCCCTGCCGCCGATCATTCTCGAAGAGGATGTCGATTTTTATCGGCAGGCGCTTGTCGCTCTTACTGATTTGGGCTTTGCAGCCTGGCAACTCGGTCATCTTGGACAAACGTTATTTTTCCCCGGGGATGCAAAGATCAGTCTTTTCGGGGATCACACGCTGAATGTACTCAACTCAGCCGCCCTGGTTACTTTGCAGGAAAACAGCATCGGTCATGCGCAGATCGCCGTGGAGACCGATCGGACAACGCTTGCGGCGATTTGTCGGCGACAGGGCGGAAAAACAGGCGCGGCCCCAGGCCTGACGGTTTTCGGCCGCATGCCGCTTTTTACCTCTCGACTTGCGGCGGAACATTTTCGATACCAGCAGCCGTTTGTCAGTCCCAAAGGTGAGCGCTACGAACTTGTCCGCCGATGGGGGGCGACCCTGGCTCTGCCGGAGATGCCTTTCTCCCTACTCAATGAACTTGCGGATATTGCCTCCTTGGGGCTAAATTATGCAGTGATCGATCTCACGTGCATGAAGTTGGACCGGGACCTGCTTAAAGACCTTGACCGCGCCTTGAACAATCCAAGCAAGGAAAAAACCGGTCGTCGCACATTCAACTATCACGGCCGGCTGCAGTAAAAAAGACTGGTCGTGACTGAGCCGAAAAGGGTGAAACACGCGGAGATGCAATCGGAGGAACATATGAATAGTGAATGGTACCAGGAACTGACCCGTCTCGGCATCAACGGCGGAATTTCTGATCAGGCAATTTTGCGGACGTTGCTCGAATGTGATGAGGTCGAGCTGCTGCCGTTACTCGCCGCCGCCTTTGCGGTGCGGAAATATTTTCATGGCCTTGAGGTTGCCATCCATATCCTCAACAATGTCAAAAACGGTCTTTGTTCCGAGGATTGTTCGTATTGCGCCCAGTCTCGGGACAGCAGGGCGGAGATTGTCACCTATCCTGCCAAGAGTGATGGGGAGATAATCGCCGAGGCGGAACGGGCCTACAAGGCCGGCGCCCACCGTTACTGCATGGTTTATGCCGGCCGGGGGCCGAGCCAACAGCGGGTGGCGCATATCGGCGAACTGATCAGAGAAATCAAAAAGCGGTTTCCCCTGGAGGTCTGTGTCTCGGCCGGTTTGATCGACGAGGCTGCAGCAATTGCGTTGAAACAGGCTGGCCTGGATCGGTTGAACCACAACCTCAATACCTCTGCCAATCGTTACTCTGCAATCTGTTCGACGCACACCTACGAGGATCGGCTGCATACCCTGCGCGTTGCTCGCCAGGCGGGCCTTGAGGTCTGCTCCGGGATCATCGCCGGCATGGGCGAGACAGCCGAGGAGCTTGTTGAACTGGCCTGTCGGCTCCGGGAAGTTGAGGCCAGATCGATCCCGGTTAATTTTCTGCTGCCTATTGCCGGCAATGTCCTGAGTGTGCCGCAAAACCTGACCCCGGACTATTGCCTTAGAATTCTGTGCATGTTTCGTTTCGCCAACCCGGATGCCGAAATCAGGGTGGCGGCCGGCCGCGAGGCCCATCTGCGCAGCCTGGAAGTAATGAGTCTCTACCCGGCCAACTCCCTGTTCATGGACGGTTATCTCAATACCCGCGGCAACAGTCGCGAGCGCACCCTGCAGATGATTCGCGATGCCGGTTTTGTCATCCGGTCGGACAAGACGCTAGAGGAACTGCTAGCTGCGGAACGGCAACAGGCAACCAGTGATGACCGGGCAGGGCAGGGGGTTTTGCTCAAGGTGGCGCAGGAGTTGCGGCCGACGGCTCAGGGCTGATCGGTTTTTTCTCGTCCGGCCAGTTGACCGCAGGCCGCCGAGATGTCGGCGCCCCGGCTGTTGCGGATCAGCACTGTGTAGCCGGCCCGCCAGAGGATCTGCTGAAATTTCTCGATCTGCTCGACCGAAGAACGTTTGAAGGCCAGGGCAGGAGTTTCGTTGTAGGGCAGCAGGTTGATCTTGCAGCGGATGCCTTGCAGTCTTCTGGCCAGCAGTTCGGCATCGGCGGCTGAGTCGTTGATGCCGGCAAGCAGGATATATTCAAACATGATCCGTTTGCGTTTGGGCATGGGAAACTCCCGACAGGCGGCCAGCAGCACCTCAACCCCATATGTCCGGTTGATCGGCATCAGCCGGCTGCGGACCTCGTTGTCAACGCTGTGCAAGGAAACGGCAAGGTTGACTGTAGTATTCAGCCCCAGTTCTCGCATCTTTGGAACGAGCCCGCAGGTGGAGACCGTGATCCGCCGGTCGGAGAAATCCAGACCTCGTTGTTCAGTAAGAATGGCCAGGGCAATGAGCAGGTTGTCCAAGTTGGCCAGCGGTTCGCCCATGCCCATGAACACCAGGTTGTTCAAGACGCCTCGGCCCTCGGTATGCAAGTATTCCTGCACGGCGCAGACCTGGTTGACCATCTCTGCCGGACTCAGGTTCCGTTTGAATCCCATGCTGCCGGTGAGACAGAAGGCGCAGTCCATGGCGCAGCCCACCTGCGAGGAGACGCAGAGAGTATGCCGATCTTCCTCCGAAATTAGCACCGTCTCGACAAGATTTCCGTCGTTGAGCAGAAAGCCGAATTTGATGGTGCCGTCTTCGGATCTCTCCAGCACTGCCGGTTCGAAACTGGAAAATTCAGCCCGTTCCTCCAGTCTCAGCCGTAACTCCTTGGCAATATCGGTCATCTGCACAAAATTTCTGATCCCCGGTCGGTACAGCCAGGAGAAAATCTGTCGGGCGCGGAAGGCTGGCAGGCCAAGTCCTGCGGTGAAGTCCGTCAGTTGGTCCAAGGATAAATTTTTCAGATCCGGTTTGTTCATTAACAATTAGCGGCTATCGCGAGGAATTTCGAATAAGAGCCGCGCTGATCGTGCAAGGCGGCATGGCTGGCCAAAATAAAAAAATCGCACCCGATGGGGAACTTCCCCGGGTGCGATTCTGACTTCGAGTTTTGCTGGCGGCAAACTATTCTTTTAGGCCTACCTCGGTTTTCAGGCTACCGGAGAGGGACCATTTGGTGATCTTGTTGTCTCCCTTGGTTGGACTGGCAGTAAGGACCCGGCCGTGTACCCCGTTCAGCTTCTGGGTGCTGCCTGGAGCATTCACTGTCATCCGGATAATCCCGGTTTGACTAACAGTGACGCCAGTGAGATAGGTGAGATCGGCGTTGTTCAGCATTTCGGTGCCTTCAGCAGTGTTGTGGATCATGGTGTTGCTTACCGCGTGGAATTCAGCCACATTGTTCTCAATGGCATGCAGTGAGGGGATGATCATGGAGGTGACCCGGGAGCGCTGGATGTACTTCATGTAGGCCGGTACCGCCACCGCTGCCAGAATGCCGATGATGGCAACAACGATCATCAATTCGATCAGGGTAAAACCCTGCTCGTTCCCTTTATGGCGAGTCAATGACCCCATTGTCTTCCCTCCTTGTTTATTGCCATTCTCCTCCGAGCGGCAGCACTGAATACCGACAAATCAAATGCTAATAAATTATTACAGCAAGTTCAGTGCCTGGCTAAGTGTTTAGCACAAAAAAAACGATTGGCAATAATAAATTTTAAGAATACAGATAGTTATCAAACAAATGGCTCGATCCTGCTTGGGCGCCTTTCTGCAACAGGGCGCGCTAGCAAGACGAATTTAGTCCGGCACTGACAAAAAATGGCACTATGGAAGCAGAATTTTTTTTATGGCTACCTTATAAATCTACAGCGCCCGCAGTGATTCTGGAACAGTAGGAACTTTCCCGGCAAGGGCCTGGTCGATCAGAGTCAGAACAGTGTCTTTATCACGGGCCAGCCGGCAGTTGATGGGCAGATAGTTTGAGGCGTGGTTTGCCTGAAACTGTACATGGTCAAGCTGGATGTTGGATACCAGCTCCCGCAGTTCACCAAGTAGTCTCTTGGGCTCGGGAAGCTGAAATACGCCGGCAACATGTTGACGATAGAGCTCTGTGCCAGGCAGGAGCATCAGGGTTAAGGCGGCAATCTGGCGCGGCGCCATGGCAGTCAAAACCTGGCCGGTGGCAATAGCATGGACTGCGGAATGTTCCGTGCCGGCGATACCAAGGAGAACGGTGACCGAAAGAAAAAGACCCGCGTCTCGAATGCTACGGGCCGCCGCAATCATCTGGCCGCTGTCTGCGCCCTTGCGGATTTTTTTTAAAGTCGGGTCATGGCCGGTTTCCAATCCCATGTATATCCTGTCCAGGCCGAGTTCTTTCAATTCCTTCAGTTGCGCCACGGTTTTCTGACGGATACTCTTGGCATTGGCATAGAGGCTGATTCGATTCACCCAGGGCAGTTTTTTTCCGATCAGCGCCAGCAGGTTGACCAGCCTTGGCTGGGGCAGAATCAACGCGTCGCCGTCCGCCAGAAAAACTCGATGCAGCCGGCGGCAATGACGGGCAGCGAAATCGAGATCCGTTGCCGTTTCCGTTTCGGATTTAATCCGAAACTGCACATCCTTGTAGGCCCCGCAGAAGGTGCATCGGTTGTGGGAACAGCCTACCGTCACCTGCAGGATGATGCTGTCCGCCTCGCTGGGCGGCCGGATGATGTTGCCTTCGTAGTTCAACCCTGTCGGCGCTCGAACTCCCGCATGAATTCCGTCAGTTTCACCACACCTTCGCGCGGGAAGGCGTTATAGATTGAGGCTCGACAACCGCCTACCGAGCGGTGGCCCTTCAGTCCGTCGAGGCCCAGTTTCGTTGCTTCTTTAATAAATTGGGATTCTAGTTCCGGCGTTGGCAGGTTGAAGGTGATGTTCATGCAGGATCTGGAAGCGACTTCCGCATGGCCACGATAGAAGTCGCTGGCGTCGATGGCTTGATAGAGTAACGCGGCTTTTTCCCTGTTCAGCTTTTCAATGGCGTTCAGCCCGCCGAGTTTTTTCAGCCATTTCAAAACGAGGCCGATGACGTGGATGGCAAAACAGGGTGGGGTGTTGAACATGGAGCCGTTATCCGCATGCGTCTTGTAGCGGAACATGGTGGGCACGTTTTCCGGGGTCCGGTCCAAGAGGTCGTTGCGGATAATGACCACGCAGGCTCCGGCCGGGCCCATGTTCTTCTGGGCACCGGCAAAGATCAGCCCGAATCGGCTGACATCGAGCGGCCGTGAAAGTATGTCCGACGACATGTCGCAGACAAGCATTTTGTCTTTGTCCGGGAAGGAGGGGAACTGGGTGCCGTAAATCGTATTGTTGGAAACCAGATAAAGATACTCGGCCTCAGCCTCCACTTCATATTCAGCCGGGGTCGGAACTCGATTGTAGATTGTCGCCTCGCTGGAGTAGGGCACATCGATCCGGCCGAAGAGTTTGGCCTCCTTGATCGCCTTCTTGGCCCAGACGCCGGTGTTGAGATAAGCTGCTGACTTGCCGGGGCCGAGCAGATTCATCGGAATCATGGCAAACTGGGTGGAGGCCCCGCCCTGCAGGAACAGAACCTTGTAGTTGGCCGGAATGTTCAGCAATTCCCGCAGGAGTTCCTCCGCCTCATCGGTGATGGCGATGAAGTCTTTGCTGCGGTGGCTCATTTCAATCAGGCCGATACCTCGATCCTGGTAGTTTACGATGTCCTTGGCAGCCTGAACCAGAACCTCATAGGGCAGGGTGGCTGGACCGGGGCTGAAGTTATAAATTCTTTCAGGCATGGTTTGTAATCTCCTTATGCACAGGCTGGGGTGAGACGTGACTTTCAGTTGCAGGGGAAAATGGAATTCAGGCGGGGATGTCCTGGGGATGCCCGTCACCACAAAGCTGCTGGCGGATGGCCTCATAAAGTACTATCCCCGCGGAAACGGCAAGGTTCAGGCTGCGAATATTGGTATTCATCATGGGAATCGTGTAGCAGCGGTCATCATATTCATTAAGAATTTTTTCTGGCAGCCCCTTGGTTTCCTTGCCAAAAATCAGGAAATCTGTTGGGCTGAACCTTGCATCTGTATAAGGCCGGGCAACCTTTTTGCTCAAGAAGTGGAGTCTGGTCCTGTCATGTTGCTCCAGAAAATCGTTCACGTTGTCCCAATAGATGATTTTGACGTGATGCCAATAGTCGAGCCCTGCTCTTTTTAAGTGCCTGTCATCAGTGCTGAAACCAAGCGGCTTGATCAGATGGAGCGTGGATTCCGTCGCCCCGCACAACCTGGCGATCGTCCCGGTGTTGGGGGGTATCTCCGGTTCTACAAGGACGATATTGAAGTTATAGCCTTCCTTGTGCATCAACTATAACATTTTAATTTCATTATCTTCTTTTAAGACAATGTTTTTCACTGCCAGCAGGTTGTCTTTCTGGACCGACGCGACGCGTTGGAATATTTGTTCTTTTACCCTGCTAAACTGGGCAAGTTCCGCTCCCTGCAGCACGGATTTCGGCTTGAATTCCAAAGAAAAGGGATTTTTAAACACCCCGTTCACTTCGATTCGGTAGTCAAGGTGGGGGCCGGTGGAAAGGCCAGTTGATCCGACATAACCGATGATATCCTTCTGATCTACTCTGCTGCCGGCCCGCAGGTCTTTATTGAATCTGGAGAGATGGCCGTAATGGGTACGATAGCCGTTGGCATGGGCCAGAATTATCTGCTTGCCAAATCCACCTTTTACCCCGATGAATTCAACCCGCCCTTCCGAGGCGGCCATTATCGGCGTTCCTGTCGGTGCTGCCAAATCAACCCCGTGATGCGGCCTGGAAATCCCGAGAATCGGATGCCTTCGGCTGTTGGTGAATTGAGAAGTTACCCTGCCGAACGGAATTGGGGAGCGGATAAACCAGGCGCCAAGTTCTTCCCCGTGCGCATCGAAATAACCTTTTGTCGAACGTGAAGAATAGTAAAAACCCTCCAGGATCTTGTCTTCCTGTTCATAGCGGGCCATGGTGATCGGGCCGTAACCGACAAACTGTCCATCTTGCGAATAAAATTTATCCACGATCACTTCGAACCGATCCCCTTGCTGGGTCTCGGTGTTGAAATCAATTTTTGAGGAAAAAATGTTGGCAAAGGCATGAATGATCTTGGGGTCTTCACCCTGGTTCAGAAAGGCCGCGAACAGAGAAGAATCGATCGAACCGCTGAGCCTGACAGTCTTCTGCTCAAGCGTAACGGGCAGACGGGACGCAGCCAGCCCGTCATCAGTTTTTGTTACTGAATAGATATTGGTGGGGCCGGCCACGAAGGTAGTGTTGATGATGTCACCCTCTTCATCCAGGACAACCGAAAAATTATTCCCAGGCCGCAAGCGTTTAAAATCAAGGGTACCCAGAAAAGCCTGAATGATTTCATTCCGAGCCTTTTGGGGCACACTGAGCCGCTGCAGAGACTCGTCAAAGCTTTCTCCTTTTAGAATATTGCCGGTGAACTCCGAGTAACTCGGCGCAGACACTTCACTTTCTGCCAGAGAAGCCGAAGAGGCAGCGTCTGTTGCGGCGGGTTCAACTTCCGTGTCGGGCAAATTTGCATGTTGCCGATTTTCTCCTGTTTTGCCAGATAAGATGGCCAGTACCACAACCAGCCAGAACAGAAGACTGACGGCCAACGCTCGAAACGAATTGCTCAATATCATCTATAACTCCTCGTGCATCCCAAGAATTTTCTTGGATAATCTCATGTGTCAACAGGCAGAGAACCGGATTATTTCGGCCAACTTTAACAAAATAGTGTTGCGCTTTTCTACCAAGTTCGTCGATTTATTACAAGGTACTTTTGCTTATCGCCAGTCTGAACTAAGCACTCCATTCTGCTTTTGTGGCTGTTCTGTGGAACAGTGTTGCTTTTTTGCAAATAACGTATAAATTGTTCGGCTTTGGATGCTCTAATCTGAAACTAATCACATGGAAGTAATGTATGGCATTAATTGTTCAAAAATTCGGGGGGACTTCGGTGGCCAACCCCGAAAAAATTAAAGCCGTTGCCAATCGGGTCCTATCCTGTAAAAATGAAGGGCACAGGATGGTGGTGGTATTGTCTGCCATGGCCGGCGAGACAAACCGACTCGTGAGTCTGGCAAACCAGATGCAAGCTATTCCCGATCCCCGGGAAATGGATGTGCTGTTGTCCACCGGCGAACAGGCCACCGTGGCGTTGTTTGCCATGGCCATCAAGGAGGCGGGTTACGAGGCGGTGTCGCTGCTCGGTGACCAGGTGAAGATTATCACTGACACCATGCATACCAAGGCACGGATTCAATCGATTGATACCGATCTGATTCTGCGCCATCTTGACCAGGGCAGGGTGGTGACGGTTGCCGGCTTCCAGGGCATAACCGAAGATAACGATATAACCACGCTGGGAAGGGGAGGATCCGATACCACCGCCGTCGCCTTGGCAGCGGCGCTGGCGGCAGATCAGTGCGAGATATTTACCGATGTGGAAGGGGTGTACACCACTGATCCCAATGTCTGTGCCGCTGCCCGTAAAATAGACAAAATTTCGTATGAGGAGATGTTGGAGTTGGCCAGTCTGGGCGCCAAGGTGCTTGATATCAGATCGGTCGGCTTTGCCAAAAGATATAAAGTGCCGCTGCATGTCCGGTCCACCTTTACGAATACGGAAGGGACATGGGTGGTTGAGGAGGATGAGTCTATGGAATCAATGCTGGTGTCCGGGGTGACATATAGCAAGAATGAGGCCCGCATAACCGTTTCCAAGGTGCCCGACACGCCTGGAACGGCCTCTAAGATATTCTGGCCGATTTCCGATGCCGGTATCATAGTTGACATGATTATTCAGAATACCAGGGCTGGCGACATGACCGACATGACCTTCACCGTGCCGCGCACTGATTATAAAAAGGCGTTGACCATCGTCCAAAAGGTGGCCGAAGAAATTGGAGCCGAGAGCGTTACCGGTTCCGACAATATCGCCAAGATTTCCATAGTCGGGGTCGGCATGCGGAATCATTCCGGCATCGCGACCACCATGTTTCATGTGCTCGCCAAAGAGGGCATCAATATCATGATGATCAGCACCTCGGAAATCAAGGTTTCCTGTGTGATCGAAGAAAAGTACACCGAACTGGCGGTGCGGGCTCTGCATGAGGCCTTTGCTCTGGACCGGGCGGAACTGGCCAACGCTTAGGCGAATGGCTCTTAGCTCTGTTATCTATTGACCGATCCGTTTGGGTAAACGCAGATGACCGAAAAAATCATCATCTATGATACGACATTGCGGGATGGTACCCAGGCTGAGAATTTCAACCTGTCCGTTGAAGACCGGATCAGAATCAGCTTGAAACTTGACGAACTGGGTATTGACTTCATTGAAGGCGGCTGGCCGGGTTCGAACCCGAGTGCCGTGGAGTTCTTCAAGGAAATCCGCAACTATGAATTGAAGCACTCACGGCTGACCGCCTTTGGGAGCACCAGGAATTTCAGCAACCCCGCGGAGAAGGACCCGAACCTGCAGGCCATGCTGGATGCGAAAACCGAGGGGATCACCATTTTCGGCAAAACCTGGGACGTACACGTGCGGGATGCCTTGCGGATCTCTATGGAAGACAACCTGTTGATCATAGAAGATTCCTTGAAGTATCTGCGGCCCCATGTCCGCCAACTGTTTTATGACGCTGAGCACTTTTTCGACGGTTTCAAGCAGAACAGCGAATATGCCCTGGCCACGATTGATCGCGCCATCGAAGGCGGAGCCGATTGCCTGGTGCTGTGCGATACCAACGGCGGCACCCTTTCCCATGAAATTCCGGCGATCATCGATGCACTCAAACAGCATATGCGGGCCAGGGGACGGGCTGTTCCACTCGGGATCCACGCGCATAACGATTCGGAAACTGCGGTGGCCAATACGTTGACAGCCGTGTCCATGGGGGCGACCCATATCCAGGGTACCATGAACGGTTACGGCGAACGTTGCGGGAACGCCAATCTCACCTCCATCATCCCGGCCCTGACCTTGAAAATGAAACTTGCCAGCGTGGCGGGCGAACGCCTGACGCGACTCAGTGAAGTGTCACGTTTTGTTAATGAACTCGCCAACCTGCCACACAACAAATACCAGCCGTATGTCGGCGCTTCCGCCTTTGCCCACAAGGGCGGTGTACACGTCAGCGCGGTGAAACGCAATCCCCTTACCTACGAACATATTGAGCCGGAAAAAGTCGGCAACATCAGACGAGTTCTCATCTCCGACCAGTCCGGTAAAAGCAATGTCCTGCACAAGGCTCAGGAATTCGGCCTTAATCTGGACAGCAAAGACCCGGTCCTCAACGCTATTGTCAAGGAACTCAAGGAGCTCGAAAACAGAGGGTTTCAATATGAGGGCGCTGAGGCCTCTTTTGAATTGCTGATGCGGCGGGCTCTTGGCACCCTGAACACCCAGCGCCGGTTTTTCGATCTGAAAAGTTTCCGGGTGATCAGCCAGAAGACCAGCGCTGATGAGGCTCCCCAGGATGAGGCAACGATTCGGATTGAGGTGGGCGGCGATATGGTGCATACTGCGGCTCTTGGTGAGGGGCCGGTGAATGCCCTGGATAAGGCGTTACGGAAGGCTTTGACCCGTTTTTATCCGAAGCTGAAGGAGATGACCCTGGAGGATTACAAGGTTCGGGTTCTCTCTGGAGAGCATGGCACCGGTGCCAAGGTGCGGGTGCTTATCCTGTCTCGTGACCATGAGGCGGAATGGGGTACCGTGGGGGTTTCGCACGATATTATCGAGGCAAGTTGGCAGGCCCTGGTGGACAGCATCACCTACAAATTGCTGAAAGATGAACGAAAAAAAGAAGATTCTGCCGCCACTGGCAGCGGTTGATCTTATCCCCGGCGACCAGAAGCGGGCTGACCATCGGCTGCTGGTTCTTCTGGCCTTGGGCTTTCTGCTGCTAATCTTTCATCTGCCGGATATTGCCACGCCGGTCGTGTCATCGCCAAATGCTGATACGCAGTTATTGACCAAACCTGTTTTTATCTGGCTCGCCAGCCATGGAAATGACGGGGAGTTATTTCTACGGCAGAAGGGTTCGCAAACTGATTCCGCTCTGGTTGCCGAGCTTTTCGAGGTATTAGGGAAGGTGCCGCCTTCAGTAGAAACAGTCGATTATACCAGCCCTGCTGGGCTGTATGCCTTCCAATTGCACGACAACGCTGAACCACCGGATTCCATCGTCCCACCAGCCAGGCTGTATCCACTTCTTTTTCTGCCTGTCCCGGTTAACCGCGCCGACAAGGAAGTGCTTGCCAGTTTGCCTGGCATCGGCCCTAAGCTGGCCGAACGAATTGTTGCATTGCGCCAGGCCCGGGGCGTCATCTCGCGCCCTGAAGATCTGTTGCTCGTCTCCGGGATCGGCCCAGGCAAGCTGAGTCGACTTCGAACGCTGTTATCCTATGAATGATGCGCTGCCGGTTACTAATGCGTATATTCTAACCTGCCAATATCATACAATGATTTTAAATGAACAAAAACAATCTGCACGGTTTGTTTTTATTAATTATTGTTTTTTTCTGCGTAACGCTTTTGGGCAATGGCGTGGTTCTGGCCCAACCCCACTATATGGCCACTATCCATCCCCTGACGGAGATATTAAAAAAACTTACGCAGGGCCGTGCCGGGGTGAACAGGTTGCTGGCGCCCGGCATTTCGCCCCATACTTTTGACCCGAAACCCTCAGACCTTAAGCTGCTCGAAGGTGCTGCCGCGCTTTTTTATGTGGGGGAAGGTCTTGACAAGGAGTGGGTCGACCGTTTGCCCGCTCTTAAAAAAGTCGAGATGCTGTCTCTTGTCCCGCCGGCATACCGGTTGAAAATGGTCGAACATTTTCACGAGACCACCGAACAGAATTTCGTTGATGAAAAAAATGGCCATGTGGAACATCCTTCACCAACGGATCCGCACTTCTGGACTGATCCCCATTTAGTCAGAGAGATGTTGCCGGGATTGGTTCAAATCCTGTCTTCCCTTGATCAGGATGGCAGGAAGATATATGAACAGAATGCCGCCATTTTTACAGAAGAACTTGAGCAGCTTGATCGGGATCTGACCGAGCAACTTAAACCGCTCAGTGGCCGGTCTTTTTTTCTATTCCACCCGTCGTTTCAATATTTTTTCAAGCGTTACCGGCTGGAACTTGCCGGTGTTATTGAGCCGTTTCCGGGCAAAGAGCCGAGTCCGAAGGCGTTATATAAAATTGTGCAAAAAATAAAACAAACCGGCGCTCCGGCGGTTTTTACCGAACCGCAACTTCCGAGGCGGCCGGCCACAGTCCTGGCGGAAGCGGCCGGGGTGGAAGTTTTTATGGTTGATCCGATTGGTGGAACTTCGGGCCGCATGACGTATGAGCAACTGCTCCGGTTCAATGCCGATATCTTTCGTAAGGCATATGAATAAAACAATCATTCAGTTGGGACGCCAATGATAGCCACTCGTCCCTTGCTGGTCCTCGTCGGTCCGACCGCGATTGGCAAGACCGATTTCTCCCTGCGCATCGCCGAAGAGTTTTCAGCGGAGATAGTTAGCGTCGATTCCATGCAGGTTTATCGAAACATGGATATCGGCACTGCGAAACCGACCAGGGAAGAACAGACCCGTATCCCGCACCATCTCATAGATATTGTTGATCCGGACGAGGAGTACACGGTCGGCCGTTTTGTTGAGGATGCCCGGCAGACCATCGACACGATCACCGGCAACGGCAAAATCCCTTTGCTGGTCGGCGGCACCGGAATGTATTTCAAAGGGCTCTTCGAGGGGTTGTTTGAACCGGGTGATACTCCCTTAGAGAAAAAAACCACGGTTCGGGAAATGTTGCGTCACAAATTACTAGAAGAGGGGGGAAGGGCGGCTCTCTGGCGGGATCTCAAGTGTCACGACCCTCTATCGGCAGACAGGATTCATCCCAACGATACACAGAGATTGATGCGCGCCCTTGAAATTTTTCACCTGACCGGCATTCCATGGTCAGAGCATCTCCGTCAACAGAAAGAAGGGACTAAAACCGAGGAACGGTTTATTCTGAAACTCGGGTTGACCTGTGACAGAGATGAACTGTATCGACGCATCAACTTGCGGGTTCAACTGATGATCGATCAAGGGCTCCTGGATGAAGTAAGATCTCTCCTGCAGATGGGTTATCATTCTGGATTGAAATCCATGCAATCTATTGGGTATCGTCATATGATTAATTACCTTGACGGTGTCTTTACCTGGCCACAGGCAATTGAACTCTTAGCCAGAGACACCAGGCGCTACGCCAAACGGCAATACACCTGGTTTCGGCAGGATGCCGGTATTCAGTGGTATGGCACGGTGCAACAAAAGGAATTACGCGGTTGCATTCAAGGTTTCCTCAAGAATAACCCGTCATAGGGTCAAAAAAAGGTGAACATTCCTAATTTCATCACCATCATTCGTCTCCTGCTTGTGCCCATCTTGGTAATCTTCTTGATGGACGGAAGCACACGCCTTGCTCTCTTGACTTTTGTGACCGCCGGATTGGGGGATGCCCTTGATGGTTTTCTGGCAAGGCTGCTTAACCAGAAAACCAGCTTTGGCGCCTATCTCGATCCGATTGCGGACAAGCTTCTTCTCGTAACATCCTGCGTAACCCTGGCCATACTCGGGCAGTTGCCAGCCTGGGTTGCGGTGATCGTGGTCAGTCGTGACGTGCTTATCCTGATCGGCATCAGTGTGTTGCTGCTCACGGATCAGTCCCCCAAAATAGAACCTCCGATTATCGGCAAAATTACTACATTTTTTCAAATAATTATGGTGACGGTCTTTCTGGGGAAAGAGTATCTGGGCGATTTCTGGCATCTGCGGTTTTATGTGATCTATGTGACCATTTTCTTCACCATCCTGTCCGCCCTTCAGTACATTATTATGGGGGTAAACATGCTGGGAGGGAGTAACCAGACAAAACAGGATAACCCGTAACTCCGTCATGTTACACTCAACATCCCACCTTCATAAGCTGTGGTGTCAAAAAGAACGGGACGCAAGTATCTGTCAGGATATCGCCAGAGAACTGCGCCTGCCTATTATTCTGGCCAGAATATTGTATCAGCGGGGAATCACCACGCCGGATTTGGCTGATAATTTTCTTCGTCCTTCGCTCAAACAACTGCCAAGCCCTCTTGCAATGAAAGGGATGGAGGAGGCCCTGGCCATTATTGCCGGAGCGCTCAGAGACGGTCGGCCGCTCACGGTCTATGGCGACTATGATGTGGACGGCATCACCGCCACCGTCCTTGTTTACAGTTTTTTGCGGGAGCTGGGAGGAAAGTCCTTTTATTACCAGCCGAACAGATTGACCGAAGGATATGGCGTGAACAAAGGCGGCCTGGCGTCGATCTGTCAACGCCTTGCTGCCGATGGATTTGCCGAACCGGGCGTATTGATTACGGTTGATTGCGGGATTTCGGACGCAGAAGCGGTTGCCGAGGCAAAGCGTCTGGGCTTTTCTGTAATAATCACTGATCACCATGAACCGCCATCACGACTGCCAACCGCTGATGCGGTCATTAATCCTTTGCAATCTGGATGTTTGTTTCCTTTCAAACAGCTTGCCGGGGTAGGGGTGGCATTTTTTCTGGTTATGGGCCTCAGAAGTTATCTGGTGAACCAGGGCTCCTGGAAAGATGACTGCGATATTCCAAATCTGAAAAAATATCTCGATTGGGTTGCCTTCGGCACGATTGCCGACATGGTGCCGCTGCTCGGAGTCAACCGAATCTTAGTTAAGGCAGGACTTGAGGCGCTGACCGATAAGGCCGGGCGGAAAACTCTGGCACCCGGCCTTCTGCATCTTTTTAATGTGGCCAACATCGCGGCAGGCGACAGGCAAATCACTGCTGAGGATATTGCCTATCGGATTGGTCCGAGAATCAACGCGGCCGGCCGATTAGGGGTTTCTGCAAAGGCGGTCGAGTTGCTATTGACTGAACATGACGACGACGCCCGTCAACTTGCAATGGAACTGGATGAAGTTAACCAAGAACGTAAAAATATAGAAAATGGCGTCGCGCTCCAGGCTACCCAAATGGCGGAAAGCAGTTTTAACAAGGACTGCCGGGCGTTGGTTTTATGGCAGGAGGGATGGCATCCCGGCGTACTGGGTATAGTGGCGGCTCGATTAACCGATATGTTCAATTGTCCAACGGTTCTGTTGACAGTGGACAACGGTATGGCTAAGGGTTCAGGCCGTTCGGTTCCCGGCGTTAATCTCTATGAAGTACTCGTTGCATGCCGGCATGAAAATATCGAGAAATTCGGAGGACATGAAGGCGCGGCCGGTCTGGTGGTTCGAGCAGGAAGGTTAGAGTCGTTTCGGGAGAATTTCAAGCAGGTCATCCTGGAAAAATATTCAGTCGTGGATATGACCCCCAAACTTTGGCTCGATGAGATGCACATCGAATTTAGTGAGTTGTTTCAAGAGATATTTTTTGAAAATTACAACCGGCTTAGGCCGTTTGGTGTCGGGAACCCGGAACCGGTTTTTGCGGCAAATAAATGCCGCATCAACGCGACTCGGACTGTTGGCGCAGAACACAAACATCTACGTTTCACCATGGAACAAGACGGAATTACCGCACGAGGGATTGGTTTCGATTTTGGACGAGGTGTTAAAGAACTCGACGGCAAGTTAAGCTCGATGGATATGGCATTCACACTCCGTCAGAATGACTTCAGGGGTAAAACTTCATGGGAAATCAACCTGGTCGATTTCCTGGTTGATTCTCAACAACCACTTCAAAACGACAACATTTAACCAATTGTATCTTAAGGATAAACCAAAAGTACACATAATATACATTATGCGACATTAATAATTGTGGCCCTTTGCCCACGTCTTTATTAAACTTGGCGGCCTGTTTGTTCGCAAAACTTGTCATTCTGCTGTTTCTTTACAGAAATACGATGTATTATCAGCAAGATAGAAAGAATATCTCGCAACTATTTTTATTTTTTCGGTGTGCATGATGAATCGTGATGTTTATCAAGATCCCCTAGTCAGTCGTTATACCAGTCCTGAAATTCAAAAAATCTTTTCAGAACGCACCCGAATTGAAACGTGGCGCCGCTGTTGGCTGGCATTGGCGGAAGCGCAACATGAGCTTGGCCTCAGCCATATTGTCTCACGTGAAATGCTCGATGAGATGAAAGCCAATGTTCAGACAATTGATTTTGATCTTGCTAGCCGCAAGGAAAAGGAAATCCGGCATGACGTGATGGCCCATGTTTATGCTTATGGCCAGGTCTGCCCAAAGGCTGAACCCATTATTCATCTTGGTGCTACCTCGCAGTTCGTTGTTTGCAATACCGATCTACTGATTCAAAAACAGGCCCTCGGACTGATAAAAAAAGGCGTTGTAAACATTATTGCCAACCTGGCGGATTTTTGCAGGAAACATAAGGGGTTGGCCACGCTTGGCTATACCCATTTTCAGCCTGCCCAGCCAACGACAGTCGGCAAAAGAAACACCCTTTATATTCAGGATTTATTGTTAGATGTTGATTATCTTGAGCACCTTGAGGTACAGATCAAGGCCCGGGGTGCCAAGGGTACTGTGGGAACTCAGGCAACTTTTTTAGAATTGTTCAAGGGTGACCACCAAAAAGTGAGGGAACTGGATGAGCTTGTTGCAAGAAAGCTTGGTTTTATCGATGTTTTTCCTGTTACTGGACAAACATATCCAAGAAAGCTTGACATGAAGATCGCTGAAACCCTGGCGGGAATTGGTGCTTCCGCGCACAAGTTTGCCGTTGATCTCAGGCTGTTGTCAAACTTGAAAATGCAGGAAGAACCTTTCGCCGCGAATCAGGTCGGCAGCTCTGCTATGGCTTATAAGCGCAATCCAATGCGCTCCGAGCGCATGACCGGCCTTGCCCGCAAACTTATGGGTCTACCCGGTGATTTTGCCGCCACCTTTGCCAACCAATGGTTTGAGCGCACCCTGGACGATTCAGCCATCAGGCGAATGGATATCCCCCAGGCTTTTTTACTTACTGATGCCATTATAAGGTTGTACCTTAATATAACAAAGGATATGGTCGTTTATCCGAAACAAATTGAGCGTTACTTGCGCATGGAGTTGCCATTTATGGCAACTGAGAAAATCTTGATGGAGTGCGTTGAACAAGGCAAGAGCAGGCAGGAAATGCACGAGGTTATCAAGACCCACTCCATCGCCGCCGGCCTGGTGGTCAAACAAGAGGGAAGCGATAATGACCTTCTTGATCGATTGGCAGATGATCCGCGCATTCCCTTTGATCGTCAACATCTGCTGAATCTTATTGGCGACTATAGTCAGTTTACTGGCCGTGCCGCTGCACAAACCGATGAATTTTTGGATGAATTTGTCGCCCCGCGGCTGGCTGGGTATCGTGACTTGCTGGGAAATATCGACGCGACTCTTACAGTTTGATTTTGTGTGATAACTCGTCTTTATTGCTGATTGAATTCGTTTGTGCTAGTATGCAAAAAATATCTAATTGTTCAAAAATGCGCTTCCAAATCCCCACGGAGCGCATTCATTTCCTGAAATTTATTCTGGAGGGTTATGACGGCTTGGCCGTTTTAACCACCATTGATCAAACAGCGGGAATTGTTGAGTTGTATTTTCCCCTTGAGGTGCAAGAGGAACTTAATCTCCTGCTAACACACCTTGACCTTGCGATGACGCAGACCTTGCCATAACCTCTGGTTAGCCCTCATGAAAATTGTTGCCTCGTGCTTAGTAATAGTTGCTTTTTTTCTGGTCGGGACAGGTAGTGGACAAGCTGATGACTCCGATGTTCCGGTTGTATCTTTGCAGGAGTGTGTGACTGCTGCCCTGGCAAGAAATCCCGTCTATGCCCAGGCCAAGGCAAATGTGCTGATTCAGGAAGCAACTCTGCAGAGTTCACAAAAAGACCTGCTGCCAACATTTTCCGTCAAATATGGTTACACAAGACAGCCGGATGCGAACCGCCTGATCGTTCCTGAGGACTATTACAGTTATGCTTTTTCTGTGGAACAGCCGTTGTATCGCGGCAGGGCCTTAATGACAGCCACCGAATTGAATGAATTAGGCCTGAATGCTTCCGGCATGGACCTTGCCAAAGCGGTCAACGATCTTGTTCTTGCCGTGCATAAGGCCTATTTTGAAGTACTGAAGTCACAGCAACTGGTAAATGTCGCCAGCCAGGCGGTATCGAGACTTGAATCTCACCTGCACGATGCCAAGGCTTTTTACGAGGTCGGTCTAATTCCTAAAAACGATCTTTTAACCAGCGAGGTTCGCCTAGCCCAAGGTAAACAGGACTTGCTTGCGGCCCGGAACTCCTTGACTGTAGCCAAGGCAACGCTGAATATTCTGATGGAGAATGACGTGGCAGCACCACTGGAGCTTGCCGATGTCCTGGCCTATCAGGAGCGTGAGGTCAACTGGGAAGATTTGTTGAGCCAGGCCAAAGAAAGTCGGCCTGAAATCAACAAGGGGAAGCTGGTCGTTGCCCAGGCGGACAAAAATATTATCATGGCCCGCGCCCCCTACCTCCCCTCCCTTTCCCTCGCTGCCACCTATATGAAGCAAGGAGACACGCCGGCTGCTGATTACTATCCTGGTGGAAGCCGTGAGATCAGAACAGCTCAGGCCAATCTCCAATGGCGGTTTTTTACCTGGGGTCAGAGTCAGAATAAAATTGCCGAGGCCAAGTCCCGGGTCTTTCAGGCGGAAAAGGCACTGGAGCAGGCTGCTGATCAGGTAACCATGGAATTGCGGAAGGCCTTCCTAGACTTGAAACAATTCGAAGAGAATATCAAGGTAACCGAAAAGGCCATTGAACAGGCAGAAGAAAATTATCGGATCAACGAGGAAAGATATCGAGCTCAGCTTGCCACCTCAACGGAGGTGCTCGATGCCCAGACCCTGCTGACCCAGGCCCGAACCAATTACTACAATGCCCTTTATGACTATAATATTTCCGATACCACGCTGGCGTGGGCAGTCGGAACCCTGGGCCGCAGCAATTCTGCGAATCAATGAGCACTGAAAAATTAGTCTATATCGAAACGTTCGGCTGTCAGATGAACGAGCGTGATTCGGAGATCATGGAGCAACTTCTCCGTCAGGTCGATTATCTGCCGACCCGCGAACTGAGCCGGGCCGATCTTGTGGTGGTCAATACCTGCAGCATCCGCGCCAAGGCAGAGCAGAAGGTCTACAGCCTGCTCGGCCGTCTCAAGAAAATCAAGGACGGGAAGCCGGGCCTGATTATCACCGTCGCCGGGTGTGTGGCCCAACAGGAAGGTGAAAGACTGCCGGCCCGCATGCCGCAGGTTGACATCGTGGTGGGGACTCAAAATATTTATCGCCTGCCTTCTCTGATTAAAGAGGTGGAGGCGAAACGCTGTTCGCGGGTGGCGGTTGACCTCTCCCCTTCCTTTGTCATTCCCCGCCACCTGCCCTCCCCTCCTGGAGCTGTCGTAGCCAGCGCGTCAGAGAAACGTCCGTTTAAAAAGTTTGTGACGATCATGCAGGGCTGCAACAATTTTTGCACCTACTGCGTGGTGCCTCATACCAGAGGTCGGGAAGTAAGCAGGGATATGGATGACATCCTCTCAGAAATTCAAGACCTCGCCGGCCAAGGCATCAAAGAGGTTACTCTCCTGGGCCAGAACGTCAACTCGTACGGCAAGACCTCCGACACGGCTGGCGGTCGCTTTCCCGAACTGCTCAGGAAGGTCGCGGAAATTGATGGTATTCAACGTATCCGTTTCACTACGTCGCACCCAAAAGATCTCTCGGATGAATTGATGCGCTGTTTTGTCGAGGTCGACAAGCTGTGCCCAAGTTTTCATCTGCCGGTTCAATCCGGATCAAACCGCGTCTTGAAAATGATGAACCGCCGCTATACGATTGAAAGCTACCTCGATAAGGTAGAGGCGCTTCGGAAGATGCTTCCTGAGATTTCCCTGACCACCGATATCATCGTGGGTTTTCCCGGTGAAACCGATGAGGATTTCAGCGCCACCATGGAACTGCTGGAACAGGTGCGTTATCACGGCGCCTTTTCTTTTAAGTATTCCGACCGGCCCCTGGCAAAATCCACGGACTTTGCGGACAAGGTGCCAGAGGATGTCAAATCCGCAAGACTGGCCCGTCTCCAGGATAGGCAGGATCAAATCAACCTGGAATTACACCAGCAGCATGTCGGTTCCTGCTTGACGGTCATGGTGGAAGGCAGGAGCAGCAAGACGTCACGTGGCCAGTGGAGCGGCCGGACCGACACCAATCATGTTGTCAATTTTACAGCAGAGGGACTGCAAGCGGGTCAGATGGTCAAGATCAGGATCGAAGAAGCCTGTCTACATTCCCTCAGGGGATCCCTGGCAGATTGAGCCGCGGCAATTTTATTGAGATCTCCTGGCGACACGATGCGTTGCCAAAGGAAAATTTATGATTGATCTACACACCCATTCCCTGTTCAGCGACGGAGCGCTCGTGCCTGCCGAGCACCTGCGCCGGGTCGAAGTCTTGGGCTACAGTTCAGTGGCCATTACCGACCATGCCGATTCCTCGAATCTGGATTTTATCATTCCGAGAATCGTGCGGGTCGCTGCTGACCTCAATCGTTATTCCCGTACCAGATTGATTCCCGGCATAGAGCTGACCCATGTGCCGCCGGCCATGTTTGCCGAGCTTACCCGGCGGGCCAGAAAACTTGGGGCAGAAATCGTTGTGGGCCATGGGGAAACCGTGGTGGAGCCGGTGGCGCCGGGCACCAACCTGGCGGCCATTGAAGCTGGGGTCGACATTCTTGCCCATCCTGGTTTCATCAGCCAGGCGGAAGCGGAATTGGCCGCGGCCAAAGGGGTGTTTCTCGAGCTTTCCGGCCGGAAGGGCCACTCGCTCACCAACGGCCATGTGGCCAGAGTAGCCGAAGAAACCGGGGCGCTGCTGGCGGTAAATGCGGATGCCCACGGTCCTGGTGATTTTCTGACCATGGAGATGGCGGCTTTCGTGGCGCTCGGCGCCGGGTTAAGCCGTAGTCGCTACGAAAAAATCAGGACGGATATGGCCGAGCTGGTCGAGAGAAAAACAAACAAATCCGGCTGAGTTGCCCCCCTCTCCTTCCCCGCTGTCACCAACAGCCTTTCTGGAATCAGCTGCTCCTAGAGAAGACCACGGGAAAGATCGATGACCGCAGCGCGTTTCATGAAATTGTTTATGGAGCGATCATATTCCTGCAGTCGATTATGGCGGATCATCTCCTTTACATCTTCGACATATTCGTTTCTTCTTACGGAATAGTTCTCCAACCCCTCGACAAGCAACATGACATCCGTGGTCTGTTGCCGAATACGCCGTAAAGGTTTATAGGCGTCCTGGCAATTGATGGTCAGGAGATAATCGCGCACCGAGTCGAGGACGTTATCATAATTCATCATCTTGTGCGTTTCCCCTTCACCCCGTTCGTTCGGGACAAGACCTTGCTCCCCCCAGGTCAGTATGCCAAAAATATTGTTCCCTTCCCTGGCAAACCGCGATCGGCCCCAAGACGACTCGATGGCGCCTTGAGCAAGCAGGAGGCTGACCGGCACGGTGTCGACTCGAGCGAGAAGCAGTTCGGCGCGATTGGTACGATATTTCTGGATGAGTCGGGCGATAAATTCGCTTTCTTCTTCGGTAAGAGCGAGTTGCCAAGGGTTTTGCCGCCGCTCTCTCTGCTCGTCAGAAAAGATAAGATCACCAGGCTGGCGACCGATCTTATCGATAATTGCCATGAGGATTTTTCTTTCCAGATCCACTTCTTCCAAGGCCACCAGGGCAGCTGGCAGGATGGCATGTAAAAAGGCTTTCTTCCTGCCGGAGCTATCTCTCAGGCCGGCAGAAAGTTCCGGCAGTCTGTCAAGATAAACAGACTGGATGATGGTGTCCGGCTCGAGTTCCTGTTGGGTTATCTCTTGCAGTCTGTTGAGCTGATTTTCAATGGCCGCATTGGACTGGCTCGACTTTTTGAGCGTTTCCGGCTTGTTCTGTATAATGCTCCAGGTCGGAATTTGGGCGGGAGAGATGATAATGGCAAGGGAGACAAGGAGGGCGAGAAGAAAAACAAAGCCGGAAGCAACGAGACGAGTGTCAAGATGCTTGCCGCCGAAAAGCATCCGTGGAGGACTCAGGTCGCGAACAACCTGCTGGTCCCGATTATGATTTGTCCCGACAAATGATAAGTTGTTGTTCATTTTTTTTGTCTTTTTACATGGTTCTTCTGTAAGGTTTTGGTCTTTTTATTTGATTTTGCGAGAAAAAGCAAGAAAAGAACGAAAAAGGTAGAGATAACAAATGGTTTTATGACAAGCTGTTGCGGCTCAATCCTCCTTCTCCTTTTTCTTGATCTGGAATAGGGTCAGTTGGGTGGCTTGAGAATTTTCCTGCCTGACTGGTACGGGTGGCATGAGGTCAACTGCTGAGACGTCCGCTTGCCCTGAGGCGTTCTGTTGTTCCGCCATTACCGGCTTTCCTTCTTCTTCAGAGCCTTGACTGCTCAGGGCATTGATCCTGCGGACAACCCGTGACGAGAGTCGTTTGCCGATCGCACCGATGCCTTTGATCAGAAAGTCGTCAAACTGGACTCTCATGGAGTTTGTCTTGGCCCGGGGTTGGGGCATGAAATCCACCCGAGCCCGGACATTTTCTCCTGTCTGCAGAAAGAGTATCCAGGATTTTTTATGCTCTGGAAACAAACGATATTCCTTGGCAAGAATGAATTTTGGAGTAAGAAACCGCTTAATATAAGCGACGTTGTGTTTGCCCTCCCGGTAAATCAGGTTAAACACGATTTTCTCGTCTACCTTATCCACCCAGAACAGATCATGCCCGACAAACATCTTATCGATGACATTAATAACCTTGAAGCGTCCATCCCGGAAAATAAGCAGGAGCCGATCATATTCCGAACAGGCGATGGCGACATCGCAATCCGTCTTGACCTGGTGACCCAGCATCCCGGTTTCCCGGTGATACCCCACCAAGAGATTGGATAACGCGACCTTGCGGACCTCCACCTCCTGGAACGCCTGCAGGGTGGTGCGGCGAGGATAGAGCGGGCCGTATTTGTCGAGCAATTTTTTTAGATACTTGATGGTAAAGGAGACCATGTCCTTGAGGTGGTTCTCAACTTCCTTGATCGCCTTCTTGATTTCTTTTATTTCTTTAAGTTGTTTCTGCAGGTCATACAACGAGATGCGCTTGATTTTTATTTCCAGGAGATGGTCGATGTCTTCTCTGGATACCGGTCGCTGCAACTCACTGGTAAACGGTTGCAGGCCTTGATCAACCGTATCGGTAATGGCTTTCAGAGATGTGCATTCCTCGATCCGTTTATATATCCGTTCCTCGATGAAGATTCTTTCCAGGGTCCGCAGGTGCAGCTTTTCTTTGTGCCTGCCCAGTTCGATCTCGAGTTCCTTTTCCAGGTCCGCAGCCAGTTTTGTTGTGTTGTAGCTGAGGACTTCCTCCACCGTTGGGTTCTGCGGCGTGTTGTCCTTAATCAGCATCAGGTTCGGCGAGATGGGAATCTCGCAGTCGGAAAAGGCGTAGAGCGCCTCGATTGTATCCTTGGCGTAGACCCCGCGGGCGAGTTTGATCTCAATCTCCACCTCTTCTGCGGTGTAATCGTTGATGGAAACGATTTTTATCTTGCCGGCGCGAGTCGCTTTTTCAATGCTGTCGATCAGGGATTCGGTAGTGGTCCCGTATGGTACCTCTTTTATATGTATTGTTTTTTCGTTTGCCTCGACAATCTTTGCCCGACATTTAAGACGGCCGTTGCCATGGTTGTAGCCCGAGACATCCAACAGGCCGCCCTGCGGGAAATCCGGATAGATCTCAAAAGATTCATTCTTGAGAATCTTGATCTGCGCCTCAAGCAGTTCGCAGAAATTATGGGGCATGATTTTGGTGGCCATGCCCACGGCAATGCCTTCCGCGCCGTGGAGCAGGAGAAACGGCAGCTTGGCCGGCAGCGTCACCGGTTCCTGAAGACGACCGTCATAGGACGGCACATATTCGGTCAGATCCTTGTTGAAGAGGGTTTCGCGGGCAAGCGGCGAGAGGCGACACTCGATGTACCGGGGGGCTGCGGCCTGATCACCGGTGTAGATGTTGCCGAAGTTCCCCTGCCGGTCAATAAGAAAGCCCTTGTTGGCCAGATTGACCAGGGCTCCGAAAATAGAACTGTCACCGTGCGGATGAAGCTTCATGGCATCACCCACCACGTTGGCAACTTTCTGGAAGCGGCCGTCGTCCATGTTGAACAGCGTCTGGAGAATACGGCGCTGAACCGGTTTCAGACCGTCGTTGATGTCCGGTATGGCCCGCTCCTTGATCACATAGGAGGTATACTCCATGAAGTTGCGATCAAAAAGCTGGTGCAGTTTGCCTACTTGTTCCGGCAGTTCCATGCGTTTTACACCAGATGATTCATGATATATTCACGCCGGTCCGGCGTATTTTTTCCCATGTAAAAGCTCAACACCTTGGGCACTTCGCTCAGCCGGTCGATGGTGACCTGACGGAGGCGTATGTCCTGGCCGATGAACTGCTTGAACTCGGTGGGTGAAATCTCGCCAAGGCCCTTGAAACGGGTAGTTTCGACGTTCAGGCGCGTGCTTCCCTTGCCGGCCAGATGCCTGGACGCCTCATCCCGCTCCTGCTCGGAATAGCAGTAAACCGTCTCCTTCTTGTTCCGCACTCTAAACAAAGGGGTTTCAAGGATGAATATGTGACCGAGTTTGACCATCGGTTCGAAATAGTGCAGAAAAAAGGTCAGAAGCAGATTGCGGATATGCAGGCCGTCCACATCGGCATCCGTGGCCAGGATGATTTTGTCGTAGCGGAGATTCCCCACGGAATCCTCGATGTTGAGGGCACACATCAGGTTGTACATCTCTTCGTTTTTGTACATCAGGGTAAGCTGCTGCCCAAAGACGTTCAGCGGTTTGCCCTTGAGGGAAAAGACCGCCTGGGTCATGGGGTCTCGGGAACTGACAATGGAGCCGGCCGCCGACTGGCCCTCGGTGATGAAGAGCATGTTCTCCCGGCCCGGAGGCGATGGGTTTTCGCGGGTGGGATGGTATTTGCAGTCCTTGAGCTGCGGAACCTTGATCGCCACCTTCTTGGCCTTGATGCGGGCCTCCTGGCGGACCTGCTGCAATTCTTTGCGGACCCTTTCGTTCTGCTGAATCTTTTCCAGAAAACGTTCGGCGGTTTCCTTGTTTTTGTATAAATGGGCAGTGACCGCATCTTTAACCACATTGACGATCCAGGCCCGGATATCGGTGTTGCCCAGCTTGTTCTTGGTCTGGGATTCGAAGACCGGGTCCTTTATCTTCACGGCAAAGGCGCCGACAATCCCCTCCCGCACGTCATTGCCTGAATATTTTTTGCTGGAGTTTATATAGTCGTTTACTCCTTTGAGAACCCCTTCCCGGAAGGCGGACAGATGGGTGCCGCCTTCGCTGGTATAGGTGCCGTTTACAAAAGAAAAATAGCTGTCTCCGTAGTTGTCGGTATGACAGAAGGCAAATTCCAGGGTGCTGTCTTTGAAGTGAATGGGTACATACAGCTGGCTGCCGTTGATTTCGCGATCAAGCAGATCCTTGAGGCCATTGGCGGAGAAAAAACGCTCTTCGCCAAGATAGAGACTGAGGCCGGCATTGAGATAGGCATAGCGCCAGAGCCGCTGCTGCACATATTCCAGGTCAAAGGCAAAATCGGCGAAGAGGACGGAGTCCGGCAGAAACTCCACCAGGGTGCCATCTTTTTCCCTGGCCTGACCCTGCTGTTCCTCCACCAGAACCCCCCTGGAGAAAATGGCGCTGGCATACTGACCGTCCCGGAACGAGGTGACCTGAAAGGTCTCGGATAACGCGTTGACCGCCTTGGTGCCCACACCGTTCAGACCAACCGAGAATTGGAAGACGTCGGTGTTGTACTTGGCGCCGGTGTTGATCACCGAGACACATTCAACCAGTTTTCCCAGGGGAATGCCCCGCCCGAAATCCCGAACGCGCACCTGACCGTTTGCCGCGATGGAGACATCAATTCGTTTGCCAACCCCCATGATGAATTCGTCCACCGCATTGTCGATCACCTCTTTCAAAAGAATGTAGATGCCGTCATCCGGGTGGGAGCCGGTGCCAAGTCGGCCAATGTACATCCCCGGCCGCAACCGGATATGCTCAAGGGAACTTAACGTCTTTATCTTGCTTTCGTCGTAATTATGGGCAGGCAGGCTCATCGTGTGCATTTCTTCGGATTAAATTCAACACAGGGGATATCGGTTCGAGTGGCAGACATTTTTTTGATGCCCCGCAGCATGCTATGACCAAAAATCAAGGATTTGGAACACTATATATTGACAAATATTGCAAGTTATACACAATATGTTGTGGCTGGGCAACCAAAAAAACAATATCGAACCATGAGAGCCAGGCTGGAAATCATTCCGGGATCGGCTGAGTATCTGGTATGCTTCCGGTAATGATGCGTGCCGGTAATTTGACCAGCCACATTTCGCGTTTTGCACTCCGCAGGGATAAAAGCACACAGAAGATTATGCTACCAACCGCCGCCATACCAGCAGTCAATCAGCAGACCATGGTTTTGAGCATTGCCGGCTCTGATCCTTCCGGCGGCGCCGGCATCCAGGCTGATTTAAAAACCTTCTGCGTGATCGGTGTGTACGGCGGCGCGGCGATCACCTGCCTTACATCCCAGAACACGCAAGGGGTTTTTTCGTATCTGCCAGTGGAACCTTTGTTCGTGCAGGAGCAGATCGTTCGGGTTCTGCAGGATCTGCCGGTCAGCCACGTCAAAATTGGCATGGTCGGCACCGCCGCCATCGCCCAACATATCGGCAGGGCTCTGCAGGGCTTTGCCGGGGAAATCGTCTGCGATCCGGTGCTAACCGCAACCGCCGGTCTGCCGCTTCTGCAGGATGAGGCATTCAGCGTCTATCGCGAAGAAATTCTCGGCCGGGCCACCGTCCTGACGCCGAATCTCCAGGAACTGGCCACCCTCGCCGACAGAAACTGTAACGGAACAGACGAGGAACTTGCCGCCGGCCGCCTTCTGCTGGAAAGGTTTCCCCGCCTGCGTTGCGTTATCATCAAGGGTGGGCATCGACCGGGTGACGCCCTGGTGACTGATTCTCTGCTGGTGCGCCGCACCGGTAGCGAGGTGGAGATCGTCAGCCAGGAGCATCCACGCATTGCCACCGTGAATACCCATGGCACCGGCTGCACCTTTGCGTCAGCCTTTACCGCCTATCATCTGCTGAACAACGACTATGTTGCCGCCTTCCGCAAGGCCGTGTTCTTCATGGATGCGCTTTTAACCCGCAGCGCCCCGTTCCGCCTGGGCAACGGGGCCGGGCCGCTCTCCCACCACCTGGCCGACTGATTACTCCATCATCCTTATCTGCCCGCAATCAGGGCAAATCCAGGTCGGCCCGTTGGTGATGCCCCATTTGTTTTCCTGAAAGCAGGCATCGCAGATCTGGAAGCCGCAGGGACAGTTCCAGCAGAATGGCAGCTTGCTCTTGCAGCAGTGGCACTGAAATTCGCGCCGACGCCGTTGCCGGCCGGCGGGCTTTTGTGTTTCCTCGGTCATGATTTCTCTGGTGTTTTCATGATAAGTTCCTGGTTGAGCCAGGCGAGATAGGAGTCGCTGCCGGCCGATATCGGCAAGGCAAGGATTTCCGGGACCTCATAGGGATGGTTTGCGGCAATGATTTGCCGCAATTCGTCAAAGAGATCCTGGCGGCTCTTGGCGATGCAGAGATATTCGCCGGCCTCTTCCACTTTCCCCTGCCATTGGTAGATGCTGGTCAGCGGGCCGACGATCTGAACACAGGCCGCGACTTTTCGTTCCACCAGGGTTCGGGCAAGTCGTTGCGCGTCTTCCTTGCTTTCCAAAGTGGTCATCACCTGGATGAATTCGGTCATATCCCCTCCCGACACTCCGGCGGCCAGACGGTTGGAATTCGTGCATGCAAAATTTGTATATTAGCCCAGGCTGAAATTTTTGCCAATCCTGACGAAAGCGCAAAAAAAGTCCGGCAATCTTTCCCTGGGCCAAAAAATATGAAAGCAATCCCGGCAATCAGGTGGCAACCGGCTTGAATCAATATATAAATGCACATGTTATTTTTTAAGGCTGCCAGATGATTTTTTTTTACTTATCAGGCGTAATCATGTATAAGACTGTCTCTTTTTTGAGTTGACTCGAAGCATTTTTTCAGTAGAAGATCCGAACAGCATTTCAAGAGCGCAACGGATGGTGGCTAATGTGTTAAAAAAAGATACCCTGGAACGCTGGACCATTGAAAACTCCGTGGACCTCTATGGCATCCGCACTTGGGGCGCCGGATATTTCAATGTCTCAAAGAACGGCGACGTGGTGGTCACCCCGCTTCCGGAAAAAAAAGACGTTGCCGTCAGTTTGATGGACATCATTTCCGGCATCAAGGATCGAGGCCTTGACATGCCTGTTCTGCTGCGCTTTCAGAACATCCTCGATTCCCAGCTCTCCAGACTGCATGAAAGCTTCCGGACCGCCATCGAGCTGGTCGGCTACCAGAGCCAATACAAGGGCGTCTACCCCATCAAGGTTAACCAGCAGCAACAGGTGGTCGAAGAGGTGGCCCAGTTTGGTTCCCGTTACCATCACGGTTTTGAGGCCGGCAGCAAGGCCGAATTGATTGCCGCCCTTTCCGTGATGAAGGATCGGGAGGCCTGTCTGGTCCTCAACGGCTACAAGGATGAAGAGTTTGTCGACCTCGGTCTTTATGCCTGCAAGATGGGCATCAAGTGTTTCTTTGTTCTTGAGATGCCAAGCGAACTGGAGCTCATTCTTGAACGGGCAGAGCGTCTGCATATCCGGCCCAATATCGGCGTCCGGGTCAAGCTGTCCACCAAGGCCGGCGGCCACTGGACCGAATCGGGCGGCGATCGCAGCATCTTCGGTCTGAGCACGACTCAGGTAATCGACGTAATCGATCGGCTCCGGGAAAAGGACATGCTCGATTGCATGCAACTGCTCCATTACCATCTGGGTTCCCAGATCCCCAATATCCGCGATATCCGGGCCGCCACGCTCGAGGCCTGCCGGATGTACGCCGGTCTGGTGGATGAAGGGGCGGCAATGGGCTATCTTGACCTCGGCGGCGGTCTGGCCGTGGACTACGACGGCTCCCACACCAACTTCACCAACAGCCGCAACTATACCATTGGCGAATACTGCGCCGACATCATCGAGACCATAATGGCCACCCTCGACGACAAGGAAATCGCCCACCCGATCATTATCACCGAATCCGGACGGGCCACGGTTGCCTACTACTCGGTTCTTTTATTCAATATTCTGGATGTCAGCCGCTTTGAAACGCGCCCCCTGCCCCGAAAATTTCCAAAAGATACGCCGGAGTTGATTCTGAATCTTCATGAGGTGTTGAAATCCATGAGCATCAGAAATCTGCAGGAGTGCTACAACGACGCCCTTTACTATCGCGATGAAATCCGCCAGCACTTTAAACACGGCAATATCAGTCTGCGGGAACGTTCGCTCGGTGAGATCATCTTCTGGCATATCGTCAAGCGGATTGCCCGCGACAGCAAAAAATTGAAACACGTGCCCAAGGAACTCCGCGACATCGATATCGCGTTATCCGACATCTATTACGGCAATTTCAGCGTGTTCCAGTCTCTGCCCGACGTCTGGGCCATTGACCATCTTTTTCCGGTCATGCCGGTGCATCGCCTCCAGGAAAAACCGCCACGCCAGGCGGTGCTCGCCGATATCACCTGCGACTGTGACGGCAAGATAGACCGGTTTATCGATCTGCACGGGGTGCGTTCGTCCCTGCCGCTGCACGAGTTGCGCAACGACGAGGAATATTATCTGGGCGTCTTTCTGGTGGGCGCCTACCAGGAAACCCTGGGTGACCTGCATAACCTGCTGGGCGACACCAATGTCGTCAGCATCCGGGTTAAAGAGAACGGCGACTACCAGTTTACCCGTGAAATAGAGGGCGATTCGGTGGCCGATGTACTATCTTATGTTGAGTATGATCCCAAGGTCATGCTGATCCAGTTCAGGGAGATCGCCGAACAGGCCATTCGCAAGGGACTGATCACCGCCCAGGAGCGCAAGAAAATCATGAAGGCCTACGATGCGGGTCTGCGCGGCTATACCTATTTCGAGCGGTGATTTTTCTTGACCGCGCTGCTTGCCGCCTCTAACCAGGGCCTCGGGATTTCTCAGTATCCATTCCTCAAGCCATAACGACGCGCCATTCAAACCAAAGGAGTAACAAGATGTCCAGAGTGCTTATTATTGGCGCCGGTGGCGTCGGTCAGGTCGTCACCCATAAATGCGCCCAGGTCTCCGAAATTTTTACTGATATCTGCCTGGCAAGCCGGACCAAGGAAAAATGCGACCGCATCGCGGCCCAGCTTGCGCGACCGATCCGGACCGCCCGGGTGGACGCCGACAATGTGCCGGAACTGGTGGCGCTGATCAAGTCCTTCAAGCCGGACGTGGTGATCAACGTCGCCCTGCCCTATCAGGACCTGCATATCATGGACGCCTGCCTGGAAACCAACGTCGACTATCTGGACACCGCCAACTATGAACCGCCCGACGATGCCCGTTTTTGCTACAAGTGGCAGTGGGACTACAACGAGCGTTTCAAGGAAAAAGGTCTTATGGCCCTGCTTGGCAGCGGCTTCGATCCCGGTGTTACCAACGTCTTTACCGCCTGGGCCCAGAAAAACCATTTTGACGAGATTCACGAGCTCGACATCATCGACTGCAACGCCGGCGACCATGGCCAACCATTTGCCACCAACTTCAACCCGGAGATCAATATCCGCGAGGTGACTGCCAAGGGCCGTTTTTTTGAGAACGACGCCTGGGTGGAAACCGCCCCTTTATCCGTGTCGGAACTTTATGATTTTCCCGAGGGAATCGGGCCGCGTAAGATTTATCTGATGTATCACGAAGAACTGGAGTCCCTGGCCAAAAACATAAAACATCTCAAAAAGGCCCGGTTCTGGATGACCTTTTCCGACAACTATCTGAAACACCTTGAGGTGCTGCAGAACGTCGGCATGACCCGCATCGACCCGGTTCTGTACAACGGCCAGGAAATTGTTCCCCTGCAATTTTTAAAGGCCCTGCTGCCTGATCCCTCAAGCCTGGGGCCGCTCACCAAGGGCCGAACCTGCATCGGTTGTTTAATCAAGGGCATCAAGGCCGGCAAGGCAAAAAAATATTTTGTCTATAACATCTGCGATCATGAAAAATGTTATGCAGAGGTGGGTTCCCAGGCTATTTCCTACACCACCGGCGTGCCGGCGATGATCGGCGCCCTGTTGATGGTGACCGGTGCCTGGCGTGGCAAGGGGGTCTTCAACATGGAAGAATTCGACCCTGCCCCATTTATGGATAAACTGATGAAGCACGGACTGCCATGGACCGAGGTTATCCTGTAGGTCTTGCCATCGACCGGATTCCGACCCCCTGTTTTGTGGTCAACGAGGCGGCGCTTACGCGCAATCTGGCCATACTTGAACAGGTCAGACAGCGGAGCGGCTGCCGGATATTGCTCGCCCTGAAGGGCTTTGCCATGTTCAGTGTCTTTCCGCTGCTGCGCCAGACCCTGCAGGGGGTATGCGCCAGCTCTCCCCACGAGGCCAGGCTCGGCCGCGAGGAATTTGGCGGCGAGGTGCATACCTTTGCCGCCGGCTATTCCGAAGCTGATATTTTTGAGTTATTGCCGATCACCGATCATCTGGTGTTCAATTCATTTGCCCAGTGGCAACGGTTCAAACCGCTCATTGCGGCGAGCGGCCGCGCTATCGCCTGCGGCATCCGGGTTAATCCGGAATGTTCCACCGGCAAGGTGGCCCTTTACGACCCCTGCGCGCCCGGTTCCAGGCTCGGGGTCCGGGCGGTCGATTTTCCCCCGGCGGCCCTGGACGGTATCTCGGGCCTGCACTTCCACACCCTCTGCGAACAGAACGCCGACGCCCTGGCCCTGACCCTGCAGGCCTTTGAGGCAAAATTTTCGCGCTATCTTGACGGAATGAAATGGGTTAATTTCGGGGGAGGCCATCATATCACCCGAGCTGATTACGACGTTGATCTGCTCTGCCGGCTGCTCACCGATTTTGCGAAAAAATATCCGCATCTGACGATCTATCTGGAACCGGGTGAGGCCGTGGCCCTGAATGCCGGGGTTCTGGCGGCCTCGGTGCTTGATATTATCGAAAGAGATGTCGAGATCGCCATTCTCGACATCTCGGCAACCGCCCACATGCCGGATGTCCTGGAGATGCCGTACCGGCCGGAGGTGGCCGGCGCCGGGCTGCCCGGCGAACAGGCAAAAACAAAAACCTATCGGCTGGCTGGCAAATCCTGTCTGGCCGGTGACGTGATCGGCGACTACTCCTTTAGCGAACCGCTCCGGGTCGGCAGCAAGCTCTTCTTTCTCGATATGGCCCACTACACCATGGTGAAAACCACCACCTTCAACGGTATGCAACTGCCGTCAATCGCCTTGTACCGGCCGGCAACCGACGAATTTATCATCATACGCCGATTCGGTTACGAGGATTTTAAAAATCGGCTTTCCTGATCCACAGGAGTAATCGCGGTGCAACCAACCAACCCGACAGATTGCGTATCAGAATTCTTTCTAGGCTCTGAACTGGCCAACCCTTCCCCGACAGAGGCCCTTTTCCACATTCTGCCAGTGCCGTTTGAAAAAAGCGTGTCCTACGGTTGCGGCACCGCGGCTGGTCCGGCTGCCATCATCAAGGCATCGCAACAACTCGAGTTGTATGACGGAACCAGCGTACCGGCTGAATATGGCATTTATACCCATCCCCCACTCCCCTGCCAGGGCGAGGCGGAAAAAATGCTTCAGACGACCGCCGCCGGAGTCGGTGCTATCCTGGATTTGGGGAAGATCCCGGTTCTACTGGGCGGCGAACACACGGTTACCCTGGGGGCACTGCAGGCGTTAAAGAAAAAAAAGGCGGATTTCGGTATCGTCCAATTCGACGCCCATGCTGATCTGCGGAACAGCTACGAAAACTCCCCGTACAGCCATGCCTGCGTCATGCGTCGGGCGTATGACCTCGGAATACCCATGTACCAGATCGGGGTGCGAAGCCTTTCCTACGAAGAAGAGATATTCCGACGGGAGAAAG
>Ga0156789_1057_pt4 | contig 36699 bp, 27 predicted proteins | sample RifOxyD3_FD_110738 | JGI IMG/M metagenome (GOLD analysis project Ga0156789, IMG submission 110738) | Deltaproteobacteria bacterium RIFOXYD12_FULL_57_12 | reverse complement strand
AACGTGGTCTTACCATGGTCTATGTGCCCAATCGTCCCTACGTTCACATGCGGCTTCGTCCGCTCAAACTTCTGCTTCGCCATCGCTCTTCTCCTAAGCCTTAATCTTGATTATTTTACTGGGTGCCAGATGACTATGAACTTACTTTTTTCCCGGCGGCCTAATAATCTTCCAACCTTTTTCGCAAGAAAATTAATGGAGCCCACGACCGGACTCGAACCGGTGACCTCTTCCTTACCAAGGAAGTGCTCTACCACCTGAGCTACGTGGGCTGGCACAAGTTATATTGTCTCAAATCCTTCTTCTCGCAACTCGCAGGCATCGCAGCGATGAATCTGGCCCACTAAGCTAAGCAATTGGAGCGGGAAACGGGTCTCGAACCCGCAACCCTCAGCTTGGAAGGCTGATGCTCTACCAATTGAGCTATTCCCGCTTTGAGCCTGTCTAGGTGGAATTGAAAAGGATGCCTTGATCCGGCGGCAATCCCCTTCTGCGACATAACAACTAAGCTGTCTCTCTGTTCGCGACACATTCCAAACATAAAAATGGTGGAGGGGGGAGGATTCGAACCTCCGAAGGCGTTGCCGACAGATTTACAGTCTGTTCCCTTTGGCCGCTCGGGAACCCCTCCATGCCATCCTCTAACGACGGGAATATGCATCAATCCGACGCTACACGGCCGAATCTCAAATTTTCCTGTTGGAGCTGGCGATGGGACTTGAACCCGCAACCTGCTGATTACAAATCAGCTGCTCTGCCAGTTGAGCTACGCCAGCGCAGAAGCGAAAAACGATAATCTTTCCACAGACAAAAATCAACTGTTTTTTCACAGCTAATTTATCTTCGGAAAACAATTATCGTTATTCGCTATACGTTTATCTTTCGCAGCAATCAGCAGGCGATTAGGCACCCTTGTTAACGAAGCCGCTTTCGCGATATTTCTCAAAAGCCATGGCAACCGTTCGGTACACCAAGTGAGCAAACTTTGTATAGGGCATATACAGAAACAGCATCAAGACAGATACCAGATGGGCGTAGTAGACGACATACGCCACTGTCATGAAATCAGCCAGCCGCAATAATTCGGCGCCTAAGCCGGTTACGCCGACCGCCATAATCTCACCGATCAGAAACCAGTCATAAAAAGTCGGGACTATCCCCTTCTTCTCTTCCATGTTGGCGCGATTTGCCCAAAGAATCCCAATACCGATAATCAGGGCAATAGCACTGACGTTTGCCAGCAGTTTAAATGGATCGTATTGCGGAATTACGCCGTGCAATGCTGGGATAAAAACACCCAGTAAATCTTTACGGATAAAACCATAAGTGGTGACAATAAAGAGACCAATAAAGGCAAGCAATAGGGGCAGATGACCTTTGACTCGGTCAATGTTGACGCCACACTCGTTGAACCGTTTGTGCAGCACGGTTTCCTTGATTGCCGGCCAAAGATAATCAAGCACAAACTGATTACAGGAAGGCCGGAAATTACTGTCGGAATTTAAACCCTCATTCATCTTCTGCCACATGGCGGAAGCCCCTTTATAGGCGGAAAAAAGCGCTAAGGCGGCAGCCGGCAGAAAAATTATGTCAATGAAAAAAACGTTCTTGGACAGCCAACGAAAATCCCAATGCCCGAAGAACTGCGAGAAGCCGTATTTTGTAAATACTTCCTCAGTAGGTAGATGCATCCCACCGGAGATAAGCCACATAATCAGGATGACCGCTGCCGGAATACCAATCAGCAACGGGAGATTCTTGCCATTACTTGCCAATTTCGCAAGACCTTGGGGGAACCCATAGTAGGTGTAGATATAGGCCCGAATCGCTCCCAACACATCACCCGGCTTCGCTCCTCTGGGGCAATATGCAGTGCAGTCGCCGCACTGGTGGCAAAGCAGGATATCAGGGTCGCCTATCAGCTTGTCTTTCAACCCCCATTGCGCCCAGACCATTTCTTTCCGAGGAAAAGGCTTTTTGTCGGAGGACAGAGGACAAACTACCGAACAGGTCGCGCACTGATAGCACTTTTTCAGAGTATCCCCGCCCGCACTTTTCAAAAACTTGATGAAACTCAAATCAGGATTTACGTTCATTGTCATTTCATGCCTCCCGTTTCAATCCTTCACTCCCGTGGTTAACACATATCTCCTTGCCGCAAAATCATATTTCGTTTTCAGCTAGGCTGCATTACCATATCTACTCGAATGATGGCAACCAAAAAACAATAATAGTCGTTTGGCGGTTATGCAACTAGCCGCCAAACGACTATTGTGAATTTTATGGCATATCGAGTCAATTACCCTAAAAACCCTTAAATGGATTTGGCCCCATCGCGACTATCGACTCGACAAATTCATTTATAATCTCTGGAACTTTATCATAGTCGGAAATAGCAATCTGCCTGGTGGCGACACGAGCCGTTTCCAGGCCTAGACTCTTCAGGGTTTCGCCGATATTGTCCATTCGTTTATTGGCAATCTCACTGCCCTTGACGAAATGGCACTGATAATCGTCACCATATTTGCAACCCAGGAGAATGGCGCCGTCCATCCCTGCAGACATGGCATCCTTAATCCAGACCATGTTGACTGAACCCAGGCACCTTACCGGAATTACACGCACCAAGTTGTTGAGACCCAAACGGCGCATGCCGGCCATGTCCAAGGCAGGATAGGCGTCGTTCTCACAGACCAGCGCGAGAATCCGCAGTTTTTCTTCATCGTCATCCGGGACCTCGATGGCTTTAACCATGGAACCAATCATGTCAACGTTATAGTTCTTGAAGCCAATGATCCGCTCAGGGCACGCCCCCATGCAGGTTCCACAGCGCCGGCAGCGGGTCGGATTAGGCAGCGGTGTGCCTTTTTCATCATCATCCAAGGCTCCGAAGGGGCACTCCTCAGTGCACCGCTTACACTGGGTGCAGCGCTGAAAGAAGAATTCCGGATAGGACTTGTCACCGGAACGTGGATGGACAGCCACGCCACGATCCACCGACTCAAGACACTGAATTGCTTTCAATGCAGCACCCGTGGCATCATCCATGGTTTCCTCCACGGTCATGGACTTCCTGACACCACCACAGGCATAAATGCCGGTCCTTCTGGTCTCATAAGGGAAGCAAATGAAGTGGGAGTCAGCATGGCCATCAAAAATGTCGAGATCAAGAAAAGCCGGCCCTTGACGATACGCAAGATTAATGATTGGCGCATCCTTGGTGGTGGGAACCATGCCTGCGGCAAGGACAACCATATCCACATTGATATTCATGTTTTCATTGAGCAGGGTGTTCTCAACCGCCACGCTGAGCGAACCGTCGCTCTCTTCCGTGACTTGCATGACATTTGCTTTGGTCAAGAATACCCCGTCATCATTCTGCGCCGCTTTGTAAAACAACTCCATATTGCCAGGAGTGCGCATGTGCTGGTAGAGGATATATGCCTTGGCGTTGGCATTGTCCTCACGGACATAACGGGCCTGCTTCAATGCCACCAAACTGGTTACAGAGTTGCAATAGGGAAAATCCTTGTCATGTTCCGCCCCGCCAGGACTTTGAACAAAAGCCACTGACTCGACGGGCTTGCCATCTGACGGTCGCGCGATCTTCCCTTTGGCAGCAAGCTGTTCAAACTCGACATTGGTCACGACGTTCTTGAACTGGCCATATCCCAAGTGCGCGTATTCGGAAACATCGGCCGGGTTCCAACCTGTGGCCAGAATAACCGAACCAAATCCCTCGGCATCAGAATTCTTGTCCGTATATTTCCTGAATTCTTTGTTCGGGTCTTCCATCAGTCCCTTATCGATTTTATCTTGTTCGTCGACACCGACCTTGGCCGGGGCATCCCACTCACCACTGGTACCTGCCGGCTTAAAGGTTACCTCAAAGGCGCCAGGGGCCCCAGCTATGCGTGCTACTTCGGTTCCGGTTTTCACTGTAATTTTGTCAGATGCCTCAACTGACTTTAGCAGAGATCCAACCACCGGAGTCTCCAAATCGGTCCATGGGGCTCTGGAAGGCAACTGTTTCCGCCACTGCTTGGCAAACCCACCGAGGGCATCGCTCTTTTCAACAATCGTGACATCATAGCCCGTTTGAGCGGCCTCGACTGCGGCAGTCAACCCGGCAACACCGCCGCCGACCACCAAAATCTTTTTATTGACCGTCTCAAGTTGATAGGGCTCAGGCAGCTCGGTTTTCTTGATCTGCGCACACGCCATCCGCATATTGTCCGACGCCAATTCCAGGACAAAATCTGCTTTGGCGTCCTCGGCCTTGGCCCACACCACCTGTTCACGCAAATTCGCCCGCACGGAGATCTTATCTCCGCCGAAATTGAATTCATCCTGCATTACCCTGGGAGAACAGGCACCAATCACGACACTATTCACGCCCTCCTCGTTTATATCTTTTTCGATCAGGGCTCGTCCTTCCGCGCCGCACAGGAACTCATGGGTCTTGCAGCTCATTTTCATTTCACCGGAAACCACTCCGGAAAGAGCTCCGATATCAAGGGTGTCCCCTATCCCACATCCTGTGCATATAAATGCACCATATTTTTTATCCATCGACTATTACCTCCTTGTCGCTTGAATGGCTTTTAAGGCTGCGGCTGTAGAGTTCTGGCCACAGGTGACGACGTCAGCAGCTTTTTTGGCACAACCGGCCGCGATAATCCCTTTTGCGGTATCAGACATCACGAAACCGTTGCTGTCCAACTGAACGCCCAGAGAGGCACCCTGAAGCTTGAGTGCGGGTGCCATGCCAGTCGCAAGAATCGCCAAATCAACCTTCTGCTGTATTTTTTCACCGGTCATGGCATTTTCAGCCACGACTGTAACACCACCGTCTGCCTCGGGGGTAATATTAGCCACCTTGCCCTTAATAAACACAGTGTTGGCATCTGCCATCAGTTTTTCACGGAATTTCTCATACTTGCCAGGCGTACGCAGGTCGATGTAGAATACATATATCTTTGCGGTGGGATACCGCTCACGAATATAGGTAATCTGCTTCATGGTTGCCATGCAACAGATGTAAGAGCAATATTCAAGATGATTCTCATCACGGGATCCGGCGCATTGCACAAAAGCAAAACTACCCGGCTCCTTGTTATCACCTGGCCGCAGAATCTTCCCGCCGGTCGGACCGTTTGGAGCAGCCAGTCTTTCCATCATCATATTGGTGATGATGGCGTTGCTCTGACCGAACTTAAGATTATCCATCTTTGTGGCATCATAGGGATTCCAACCCGTGGCCCAGACGATAGAGGCGACATCCAGGGTAAAGGTCTTGGACTCCATATCAAGGTCAACCGCGTCGTATTTGCAGGCATCCTTGCATTTACCGCACTTGGTGCAGGCGGGCATGTCAATGACATACTTCATGGGAAAAGCCATGTCATGGGCTTTATAAATAGCCTTTGTTTTATCCATGTCAAAATTAAACGCATTGTCGCGTTGCTCAGGGCATGCATCAACACAGGCATTGCAGCCAGTACAGTTGTTGTTTACATAACGAGGTTTACTCACCAAGGTAACCTGGTAACTACCAGGAGCGCCTGAAATGCTCTGCACCTCGGTCATGGTGTACATCCGAATTTTCCGGTTGTTCTTGACCCGTTTAAAATTGATTTCCAGACCACAGGTTGGGGGGCATAACTTCGGAAAATATTGATTCAGCTGAGCCACTCTCCCCCCCATGTATGGATTCCGCTCAACCAGAAAGACATCGTTACCTACCTCCGCGGCTTCCACCGCAGTCGTCAGCCCGCTGATGCCACCGCCAACGACCAATATGCCACCGGTCCCAGGTGTGCTGCGTTCGTCCGTCATGCCATTCCTCCATTAATAAAGTGATGATTTCCTGTATGAGATTGGTTCTGTTGGTTCAATCGGCATGTATCCCTAAACAAATGGAGATTCATGCCGCGACACATACCAACTCAATCAACCGAACCAGTCGTTTGCAGAAACTATTAAGGAATCCGTATAGAAAAATCTCCAGGCACCGCAATCGGTGCCTGGAGATTTTTTTTTACCGCATCTATCTTCGGATCATTAAAAATTTCATCGACCCTAGAAGACAACTACAGCCAAGGATCCGTTGCGACTACGTTGATGCATTCAACTTTTTCGCACTTCCATTCCTTGGTATCAGGATTGAACGTGGAGTTGACAAAGCACTTCCAGTTCTCGTCATCGCAGGTCGGGTAGTCTGACCTGTAGTAGAAGCCCGGGTAACGGGACTCTTTCCGGAACTCGATGTGACGGATATGGGTTTCTACACACCAGATCCGGTGGTAGTTCTCCCAGGCCCGCATCAGTTCATGCAAGTCGCCGGCTGCCATCTTCTCGGCATCTTCACGCATCATCCTGAGGAGATCCAGGCAGATGTTGAGCAGTTTGCCGGAGGTCATGTAGTAAGTGGCAACGCCGCCGCCGTACTCATCGGTGGCCTTCATCAGGCGCATCATCAGACCGGCCGGCTTGCAGAAGTTGAGGTTGATATCAGAAGACGTGTTCTCGCCGGCATGCTTGATATACAGCTTGACCGGGGCGTAGATTTCATCGGCCAGTTCCTGAGCGGTCTGCTTCAGTTCAGGCTTGAAGCTGGCATGATCACGGCAGTATTTAACCATCTGCTTGGCAACAATACGGCCCTCGGCATGGGAACCTGAGGAGAACTTGTGACCGGAAGCGCCCACGCCGTCACCGGCGGTGAACAAGCCGTTAACCGTGGTCATCCGGTTGTAGCCCCATTTGTAGGCAGCAGGTACCCAGTCCTCATTGGGACCGGAGGTCCAGATACCGCAACAGCCGGAGTGGGAACCCAGCATGTACGGCTCAGTGGGCATGATCTCGGAGCCGACTTTTTCCGGCTCGATGTTGGCACCGGCCCAAAGACCGGCCTGGCCAACAGACATATCGAGGAAGTCTTCCCAGGCCTCGGACTCAAGGTGTTTCCAGTATTTCTGAACAGACTTCTCATCCATGCCCTTAGCCCTTCTAGCATCCAGGAAGGCGTTCAGGGCAACATCGGTGGCCATGTAAATCGGACCACGGCCAGCTTTCAGTTCGTTCAGCATCAGGTGGTTCCGCAGACAGGTCGGCGTAACGGGGGAGGCACCGTACGGCATGAACTTTTCCAACTCGCCCTTGACTGCATCGCTGTTAGCGTAGAATTCGCCAAGACCGTTCTGCACCTTGGCCTTGAACAGCAAGAACCAGGCACCGACCGGACCGTACCCATCTTTGAAACGGGCAGGCGTGAAACGATTTTCCATCATGGTCAGCGTAGCACCAACCTGGGCGCACATGGTGTAGGTGGATCCGGCGTTCCATACAGGGTACCAGGCCCGGCCCTTGCCTTCACCAGTGGACCGCGGCCGGAAAATGTTGACCGCACCACCGCAGGCTACCAGCATAGACGTACACTTGAATACATGCACTTTATTCTCGCGGGTGGAGAAACCCACCGCGCCGGCGATCTGGTTTGGCACGTTCTTGTCAAGGAGCAGCTTGACGATGAAAATCCGCTCCAGGCAGTTTTCTTCGCCCAGGGCAGCCTTGGCCGGCTCGGCCACGATGCATTTGTAGGATTCGCCGTTGATCATGATCTGCCACTTACCGGTCCGTACCGGCTTGCCACCCTGCCGCAGGGTTGGCGCCGGCTTGGAGCCGTCAAGAGTCTCTCCATCGGCATCAACTTTCCAGATGGGCAGACCCCACTCTTCGAACAACTTCACAGACTCGTCAACGTGCCGGCCGCAGTCGTAAATCAGGTCTTCGCGGACCACGCCCATCAGGTCGTTGCGCACCATTTTTACGTAATTCTCGATTGGGTTTTCGCCGATGTAGGTGTTGATGGCGGAGAGGCCCTGGGCAACAGCGCCGGAACGCTCCATGGACGCCTTGTCAACCAAAAGAATTTTCATATCAGCCGGGGCCCACTTCTTGATCTCAAAAGCGGCGCCGCAGGCGGCCATACCACCACCGACGATCAGGCAATCGCAAGTGTGCTCGGCAATTTCAGGATTGGCCACGGCGGGAAGCTCTCCCAACGGTTTATTCGGTAACGCCATATTCGTTTCCTCCTTAAAAATGTATATTATTAAACAGTTTATTGGCGAAATTATTTCTTGGGAGTAGGAAGTGCAGCCTCCAGGAACAAGCACTCGTCATCCAGGTTGGCGCCCTTGCCGTCCTTGTAGGCATTGGCAGCGCCCTCAGCCGTGGTGCGAATGGGGAACTTGAACCGCTTCATATTGCCGTTCCGGAACTTGACGGTCCACATGATGGAATCGGAGCTCCGCATCGGATGCACCTGGCCGCCCATGGGAACGAAGTCGTTGTAGCCGCGGACCGCGATGGCGCCCTGCGGGCAGATCTTTACGCAGGAGTAGCATTCCCAGCATGCATCCGGCTCCTGATTGTAGGCCTTCATCTCCTCCTTGTTCAAGACCATGAGGTCATTGGGGCAGATGTACATGCAAGCCGTCTTATCGCCGCCTTTACAACCATCACATTTTGATGCTTCTACATAGCTTGGCATTAAATTACCTCCTCACATTTGTTTGACCTTTGCAGGCTCCGCCAAAAGCAAAACCCGTTTTTATTACTCTTCTATAACAATCAGACTGCCCGCGACCACCAAAACCGCTTTTCACTCGCAGCCTGCTAAACCCAAAACTTGTTCTTGTGCAAGGCGCTACAGAAAAATTCTTGGGCAAAAATATTCCTTCGGCTGACCGGAACAGGCCGCTTCAGGCTCAATCCAAGATATCAGACTAATTTTTCTAAGCATTCCGGATGGTACCGTTCCAGCCCGGTTTATGACTGAACGGTCACTCATTTTCTGCCCAACGGTTGTATAATTTGTCGTATGGTAAATGTCAAGGAAAAAACATTTAATTGGCAGGGCAGCAGGAAGGAGAAAAATTTAATTTTGAGAAAACCACGCAAACTTGGCAGTTTCACAGTAAAGCGGAGGTAATGCCATCGGCACATTGAAATATCAATGATTTAGGAACGAAACCAGCTGGGCGGCACATTAGGGTCGCGGGCATCGGCAAGGTTGGCTCAATAGCCTTTCCTTGTTAACACATCACGAGGTCGAGAGCCGTCGCTCGGGCCGACGACTCCTTCCTTTTCCATGAGTTCAATCATGCGCGCCGCGCGATTATAACCGACCCGTAACCGTCTCTGAATCATGGAGATCGAAGCCTGGCCGGTTTCGCAGACCAAGGCCACGGCCTCGTCATATTTTTCATCATATTCGTCGACAGCCCCCCCTTCTTCATTCTCGTTCGCCTCGTCGGCAATCTTTAATACGGATTCGTCATACTGGGCGACTCCCTGTTCCTTCAGAAAGGCAACAACCCGTTCCGCCTCCCTTTCCGAAAGATAGGCCCCGTGAATCCGTAATAGCCTGGCCTTGCCTGGCGGCATAAACAGCATATCGCCGTCACCGAGCAAGTGCTCTGCGCCACTGCCGTCGAGAATGGTCCTGGAATCGATTTTAGAGAAAACCTTGAACGAAATCCGGGTGGGCAAATTGGCCTTAATCAAACCGGTCAGCACATCAACCGATGGCCGCTGCGTCGCCAAAATGAGATGAATACCAGCCGCCCGAGCCATCTGGGCCAACCGTGCGATGGATTCTTCCACATCCCTTGATGAAACCATCATCAGATCGGCCAGTTCGTCAACCACAATGACAATTAACGGCAGCTTTACCTCTGCCACTTCATTATAAGATGAAATATTTTTTACCCGCAACTCTTCCAACAGTTCATAACGTCGTTCCATTTCGCGGACCGCCCACTGCAGCGCCCTGTTCGCCATTTTCGGCTCAACAACAACCGGATGCAGCAAGTGAGGAATGGCTTCATATCCGGATAATTCGATCCGTTTCGGATCAATCATCAGAAACCGCACCTCGTCAGGAGTGGCACGAAAGAGAATGCTACAGATTATAGTATTGATGCCAACGCTCTTCCCTGAGCCGGTCGCGCCGGCGATGAGCAGATGCGGCATCTTGGCCAGATCGGCAAATACCGGCTTACCCACTACATCCTTGCCCAGGGCCAGGGTCAATTTCGAAGGAGACTTCCAGAAACTATCGCTGGCAAAAATATCACGCGCATAAACAATTTCTCTTTGCGGGTTGGGGATTTCAATGCCAAGCGCAGCCTTGCCGGGGATTGAACCGACGATTCGGACCGACTCGGCCTTGAGCCCCATGGCCAAATCATCTGCCAACGCAACTACCTTGTTGATTTTAATGCCGGGAGCCGGAGTGAATTCGTACGTAGTGACCACCGGCCCTGGCGAAATGCCGATGACCTTGCCGGCCACTCCGAAATCCAGGAGTTTTGCCTCCAGTTGCTGGCTGACCGCATAGTAATGATCGCGGTCCACCTCGTAGCGGCCGGACTCCACCTTATCGAGGAGACCGAGCCCGGGCAGTTGGTATGCCCCGGCAGCAACCGGCATGACCCGAAAATCTTCATCCCGTCCCTGCGGATCAGGACTCTGAGGCAACTCCTGAACGTTCAAAACGGTTTCAGTGGTATCAGCGCGCGAGGATATCTGTTCCAGCTTACGGGGTGCGACCTTCTCTTCTTTTGCCACGAGAATTTTCTGCTGATTTTCTCCTATCCACCGACAGAAATCCAATAACTTCGCCCATAAAAAATAGGGGGAAAAGCGGAGGGCCAGCATCACGGAAAAAAGGAAAAAGAGCAACAGAAGCAAGATGGCGCCGGACCAACCGAAATAACCGAGCAGCAACGTCAACAACCGATTGCCGATCCGACCCCCGGCGGGATAAGCACGATCAAACAGTTGAAAGGTGCTTGCCGAGCCTGGCCTGACCGCAGCCGTTAGACCGCTGGCAGCGACCAGCAAACCACCCGAACCAAAAAGAATGGAGAAAAACCGCTTCCGGGGAAACCTGTGGGCAAACAATCTCCAGGAAAACAACAGGAGAAGCAAGATCAACCATAGGGAACTGACACCCAGAAAGAGCATCAGGTTTTTGGCGACGAAATGTCCAACCGGCCCGCACCAGTTGACCGCTGCGGTTACCGGTACGGCGGTCCGAACCGCCGGCAGATTGAAACTGATCAGTGACAGGAAAAGAAATGTTGCGCCAAACAAACCCGCAACTGCCAGGAGCTCCTGGCCTAACGAGGGCCGTGACTGTTGTTTCTGCTCCCTGGCCATTCTATTGTATTACAGAAAAAGGTTACCCTATGGCCATTTTTTTTTGAATAGCGTCGAGGATACCGTTGATAAACGGCCCGGACTCGTCGGTCCCATAGCGTTTTGCCACCTCAATCGCCTCATTGATGACCACCCGGGCGGGGATATCCTTCTGGCAGCAGAGTTCGTATACCGCCACCCGCAGGATATTGCGGTCGACCACAGACATGCGTTCCATTCGCCAGTTGTCGGCATGCACACCGATCATCTCGTTGATCTCGTCCCATTTCCCGCGGACCCCGAAGACCAGCTCGCGCGCGTAGGAAAGAGACTGTTTGCTTACCTCGAAATGCTGGCAGAAAATATCAAAGGCCTCCTCGGGAGGCTGGTTTGACATTTCAATCTGGTAGAGTGACTGCAGGGCAATCTCTCTTGATTTCCGTCGGGTGCCCATCAAGAAACGTACATCATGTGGTCATCGAGTTAAGAAGATTTACCATCTCAATGGCGGTCATAGCAGCTTCGGACCCTTTATTCCCGGCCTTTGATCCAGCCCGTTCAATGGCCTGTTCAATGGTATCGGTGGTAAGCACTCCGAAAATCACCGGCACACCGGTTTCCATCCCGACCTGGGCAATACCTTTCGCCGCCTCATTGGCCACGAGATCGTAATGGGAGGTAGCTCCCCTGATCACGGCCCCCAGACAGATCACTGCGTCAAACCGGGCAGACCCCGCCATTTTCCTGGCAACGAGGGGGATCTCAAAAGCACCGGGCACCCTGGCCACTTCGATATCGTCGGCACTGGCCCCGGAACGTTGCAAGGCATCCAGGGCGCCTTCCAGCAACCGTTCGGCAATAAAAGAATTAAAACGCGAGACAATAATCCCGAACTTTTTACCACTCGCCTGCAGAGAACCCTCAATATACTTTGCCATCCACCCTCTCCTTTCCTTAAACAATATAACGCCCGGCGCAATGCCTGATATGGGACTAATCGCTCTCCCGAGAATCAGCCCCAGCCAGTTCCAACAAGTGACCCAGTTTCTCCTTCTTGCACCGCAGATACTTGACATTCTCCGGCCGCGACTTCACCTCAATTGGTTTGCGGCTCGTGACCTGGAGCTCATACCCCTCAAGCCCGACGATCTTTTTCGGATTATTGGTCAGCAGACACATTTTTCTGACACCCAGATCCCGAAGAATCTGAGCGCCTATTCCATAGTCGCGCAAATCAGCCTTGAAGCCCAGCTCCAAGTTGGCATCCACCGTGTCCAGCCCGTTATTATCCTGCAGATAATAGGCCTTGAATTTGTTGATCAGACCGATTCCGCGGCCTTCCTGGCGCATATAAAGAACTACACCGCGGCCGGCCGCCGCCACCATCCGCATGGCTTCCTGCAACTGCGGCCCGCAGTCGCAGCGCACCGAGCCGAACACATCGCCGGTCAGGCACTCCGAATGCACCCGAACCATGATTTCCTCCTCCGGATCGATATCGCCCATGACCAATGCCAGATGCTCATGCTTATCCACGTCGTTCGTATAAACAATGGCCCGAAACTCACCACCAAAAAGAGACGGCAGCCGGGCCTCCGCCGCCCGATGCACCAGCCGGTCGCGCCGCAGGCGATAGGCGACCAGATCGGCAATGGTGGCAATCTTCAGGTCATGCTCAGCTGCAAATTTCTCCAAATCCGGCATGCGGGCCATGGTGCCGTCATCCGACATGATCTCGCAGATCACACCGGCCTGGCGCATACCGGCCAAGCGAGCCAGATCAACAGAGCCCTCGGTCTGACCGGTGCGCTCCAGGACACCGCCCCGGCGAGCCCGCAAGGGAAAGATGTGGCCCGGACTGACCAGATCGTAAGGTCTGGCATTCGGATCCGCTGCCACCTGAATAGTGCGCGCCCGGTCGGCAGCAGAAATACCTGTGGTGACCCCAGTGCGTGCCTCGATACTCACGGTAAAACCAGTGCCATAAGGAGACTGATTATCCCGAACCATCATGGGAAGCTGTAACTGCTTGACGATTTCGCGATCTAAAGTGAGACAGATCAATCCCCGGCCGTATTTCGCCATGAAGTTGATCGCCTCTGGTGTTACGGCTTCGGCGGCCATGCACAGATCACCCTCGTTCTCCCGGTCTTCATCATCAACCAGGATGATCATCTTCCCGGCCCGGATATCTTCGACAACCTCTTCGATCTTGCTGACCCCCATGCTTCTTCCCCTATCTAATGTAGCCATGCGCGGCGAGAAACGCGGGGTTGAGCCGCGACTCGGCCACCTGGCCCGGTTCATGTTTCACTGCGAGAAGTTTCTCCACATACTTGCCGATCAGATCGACCTCGATATTAACCGAAGCCCCCTTCTTCAAACTGCCCATGGTAGTAATCTTCAAGGTATGCGGAATAATAGCCACGGCAAAAACCTGCGCATCGCAACTGTTGACCGTAAGACTTATCCCGTTGACGGCAATCGAGCCTTTCTCAATAATATATTTTGCCAGGTTGGCGGGAATACCAAAGGTATAACGGACAAAATCGCCTTCGGGTCGCACATCGAGTACCGATGCGACCCCGTCCACATGGCCACTCACCAGATGTCCTCCCAGACGATCGCTGAGCCGCAACGCCCGTTCCAGGTTAACTGTTTTCCCGTGAGCCAACCTGCCCAGAGTGGTCCGCGCGAGGCTTTCCGGCGAGACATCCACGGCAAAACGGCGCCCGGCTATAGCCTTAGCAGTAAGACAAACACCGTTCACCGCAATGCTCTCACCCTCCTCGGGGTCGACAAGATCGAAATCCGCCTCAAGGACAAAGACCATTCCTCCGCCCGCCGGTCGGCTCTCAATAATCCTTCCCTTGCCCTGTATAATCCCTGTAAACACTTGCGACCCTTCAATATAGTATCAGGCCAAAATGAGACACCACCCTACCCGGAAAGCCTGCCACACATTCTCTTTGCATCTTCACTTCTGGCCGGCGTCAACTGCGGACGCCTTGGTCATCAAGGCGTCAGAATGACGCGAGTGTCCGAAATTGGCGTGAATGGACGCAGCTGTCCGATAAGAATCTGCCGCGCTTGCCCGATCGCCCATCTCCAAGTAGATCGCAGCCAATTCTTCAAGAGCCTTTACCGCACCGGCGGGATTATTGTACCCACCGTAGATATCCAGGATATCCATATAGATACCAACCGCTTCCTGAAAGCGTTCCATTCGCTGATGAGCCTTGGCTATTTTCTTCTTCAAAAACAGCAGACTGAACTGGTCTTGACTCTGAACACAGATATCATAGGCACACTGAAAATTCCGGAGCGCGCCCGGGTACTCCTCCCGCGCGAAGCAGATATCTCCCAATTTGTCGGCGGCGTTGGCCATGCCGTTCACATCATTGCATTGCTCAAAACCGATCAGCGCATTATGAAAAGCAGCGGCAGCCAGAGTCGCATCCCCGGCGTCGAGGAAAACCTTACCCTGTTCGTAATCAGCCTTGGCCTGATCTATTACCTGCGGTTCTTCAGCCGTCTCGCAATTTTGTTTTTCCTGCTCACTCACGATATTTTTTCTCCTTGCGTACCAATAAGGGCCGCTGCCTCGGTTGCCAGGCGGCCCACAGAGGTTGACACCGGCACCCCTTCCTCATAAATGATCAACTGTCCGGGATCGTTTTGCATGTTTTCAATCTGAGCCAGCACCTCGCGAGCCCGAATCCTGCCGAATAACCGCAACGCATGACCGCGCACCAACGCCTCTTCGCTGTCTAACAACCCGAAAAGATCATAAAACGGCATGGACCTGATCAAGTCGGGACGCTGGCGAGCGATAGTGCCCAAGGCCCACAAAACCTGGAATTGCATGCGGTGCGCCCCGACAAACGGCAGAAGATGCCGGGCAAAGGCACCGTAAATATCCGACCGCCGCCCGATGATCTCGCCGATAACCTCGATGGCCCCCCAGTTAGCGGATGCGGAATCAGCACATGCCTCGAATAGTCTATGCAGAAGGTCGCTGACCATACCCGGCATGCGGGTGGAAACACGGGCGAGCACTTTACCCATTATGTGGGCAACCGTCCAGCGTTTGTTCTCCGCTGGATCGTAAAGAAGTCGCTGGATAAAACGAACGGTACGTTTGTCATCAAAGCAGAGGTCAACCAACGCATCGATGTCCCCTTGCTCAACCAGGATCCGCACCGACTCTTTGCTGGCCTTTTGCCGCGTCCGCTTGGGATCACGCTCCGGCTCGAGGGGAACTGCGGCGGTCTCAAAAAGTGAAGCAGTCCTGGTTCTGTCGCCGCCGTCCCGGTCCTTTCCGAGCTTGCCGGCAACCTCGGAAAGTTCCTTGTGGAGACGTACGAAGTACAGAACCCCGCGGATGAGTCGCCCGTCAAGATTCCTGGTCTCCACCACTTGATGGGTCTGCTCGTCGTACTTCTCGAGCCGGCCGGTCAAATAATCTTCACCCGGGAGCAGATCCCATGCCATATCCCAGTTATCTCCACAGGCATAAACCAGACAGTCAACAAGGGCGGCGCCGATATTGAAACCCGTTGGGTCCGAAACATAAACAGCGCCGCACGCACAATGGCCGACCGGAAACTCTCCGAGCTTCCGTTCTGGAGACATCACGGCCTTGGCCACGACCTGTAAACAAAACGGACACCAGGGCGGAGTTTTGATTTGCATATTTCGCATGGGGTATTCATCGTAGGCATGCAAGGAGTCTCACTCCCTACGCCATATAATGCTGAACAGGCCGCCGGCGGCTGTCCTGCCAAAAAAAACGAGGGGATTCTCTCCCTTTCCGTCAGGAAGCGGCCAACCCTTTATTCAGGGCATCAATAAATCGAGGATCAACCGCATATCCCAGTCGGGCGGCAGTATCCGCATGCTGCTTGGCGGTCTTGTAGTCTTCCTTATAATACAGGGCAACCGCCAGATTATTCTGAGCCATGGCCAGATTCGGATCCAGAGCCACTGCCTGCCGACCCGCATTGATCGCCTGGTCATAGTTCCCGCCCATCAACTGTGCGGTGGTCAGATTAATCCAGCCGGTAGCAAGTTTGGGGTCGGTGATGGTCGCCTGCGTATAGTGCTCAATCGCCTTGTCTATCTCGCCGCGCTGCTGGCATATCAATCCAAGATTGGCGTGCGCCTGGGCGGTCTCAGGCGCGATCTTTAAGGCACGTTCGTTGACGGCCTGCGCTTTATCCGTTTCGCCTCGGTCAAAATACATGGAACCAAGATTGACTAGGCAGGCTACCGAGAGAGGATCAATCTCAACTGTCTTTTCCAGTTCACGGATTGCGTCATCCAACCGCCCGACCTGCCGGTAAACCAGGCCGAGATGATGGTGGACCGGCACCGACTGCGGCATCTCGATACATTTCTGTTCCAGTTCGGCAATGACCTTGCCCATATCATCCTGCGAGCTATTCTCCGTCATCAGCTTGCCTCTTTTATAAATAAATACAAATAATTAAAATGAAATGAGGGCTCATTCTCCCCCGAGAAAAGTCACTACAATATAGGCACTATCCTTGGATTGGCAAGTGGAAAAATGATACCGGACGGGGAAAAGCCCGAAACTCACCGGTTGAATTTTTCTTCACAGGAAAGCTGGAATTCCTCCAGCGCTTCGGCCAACACCTCCTTGGCCTGGCGGATATCCTGGCTGATCTGGGCGGCCAACTCCGTCGGCCCGGCAAATTTCTGTTCCCCACGCAGAAAACGCAGCAGGTTGATCTTGATCTGTCTCCCATATATATCCTGATCAAAATCGAAAATATGGGTCTCTGCCGAAAGGCGGGATTCTCCGAAGGTCGGATTATAGCCGATATTGAGCACTCCACCGTAGCACTTGCCCTCATAACTTACCTGAGTAACATAAACACCATGCCGCGGGCAAAGATCCTCCTCGGCGAGATGCAGATTGGCCGTGGGAAAACCGACAACCGGTCCACCGCGTTTCTTCCCCTGCTGTACCTCGCCCCGGATCTGATAATACCGACCGAGAAGCCTCCTGACATCACGCATGCGCCCCAGACGTACCAACTCACGAATTTTCGTGCTGCTTACCAGCATATCCTCCACATAGAAGGGTTCCACCACTTTCACGGAAAAACCGCGGAGGCGGCCCTGTTCCTGAAGAAACGGGATATCCCCCTGCCGGCCCTTGCCAAAGGCATAATCATGACCGACCACCAACTCACTCACCCCGATTTTCCCGATCAATACCTGCTCAACAAAGTTCTTGGCGGTGGTGGTGGCGAACTCGCGTGTGAAGGGAATGACAACCAAGGCATCAATGCCTGCCATGCCGATCAACTCTACTTTCTGCTCATATGTGGAAATGAGTTTTATGCTTATTTCGGGCCGTAACACCTGCAGGGGATGTGGATCAAAGGTAACAACAACGCTTTGCACCTTCTCCCGGTAGGCCTTGCCCACCACCTCGCTGAAAAGCATCTGATGACCGAGATGAACGCCGTCAAAATTGCCGATGGTGACGCAGGTATTGGTAAGCGGCGGGGCTATCTCCGAAAGATTTGTATAAATTTTCATATGGATTAATTCGGTTATACCCCGACGATGAGAAACCGGAGGGGGCGGAACTTATATTCCTGGATGTCAGAAAGCTTGCCAAGAATGTCTTGACAAACAAAATTGTCGGCCATTATATTGTCGCCATCTTTTGCCGAAGTGGCGGAATTGGTAGACGCGCTAGGTTCAGGGTCTAGTGGGGGTTTCCTCATGGGAGTTCAAATCTCCCCTTCGGCACCAAATGTTCAAGATGGGCTGTTCCTGAAAACTGGGAACAGCCCTTTTTGTTTTTTGATCCTTAGGGACTCGGAAATTACCAATATACCATAACGCATCCCGTCTTCGGGCCATCTTTGACTGTGCCTCAATCACAAAATCCTCGGCGTAGCGCTGCTACGCCTGCGGTTTTGTGCCGCGAAGCAAATACCCTTGGGGTGCTCAATCGGCCCAGCCAAATCTGACCCCAATCCGGGCGCGATCCAGGTACATTAGTAATTTCCGAGTCCCTTATCCATTGGAATGCTCCCATGCCAGGGCCGGCCTTGCCTTAGCCAAACGCCGCCTCTTCCCCGCATAGATCGCCCGCGACTACCACTCATCACACAATGAGACAGGCCCGAAAAACAGATTTCCACGACAAGCCGGGACATCGCCACCTATGCATGACTGCAAAATCTCCAGCTCAAAACTCACCAACTCACCACATCGCTATTTTCCCCCTCACCGCCGGGCTGTTTGTCAGCCCCGAAGGAATACACGTCAACCTCTCCGTGCTCCCCGGGATTCATATAAAAATATGGCGCATCCCAGGGATCAAGAGGAACCTGCTTCGCCAGATAAGGACCATCCCACTTGTCTTCACCCGGATTTCGCACCAGAGCATCCAACCCCTCATTGTTGCCGGGGTAGCGCCCCACATCCAAGCGGTACGTCTCCAGCGCAGTCAGCAGCATCTCAATCTGGGCTTTGGCGGTTTTTTGTTTGGCCATTTCCAGTTTGCCAAACATGCGGGGTCCGACAAGCGATGCCAAAAGCCCCAGGATTATCAGGACAATCAGCAGTTCGATGAGAGAAAATCCAGCCTGTCCAGGCCGTTGTCTCTTCCCGTTGTCGACCGTGGCCAAAATTTCGGTGTTCACATCACAGTCCATCATCATCAACCAGTTATAGATTAAGCAAATGTACCCCCGGCACTGTGCCGAAACGGAATTGCGTTGACCATACTATATTCTTTGCCGTTTCACAAATCCCCATAATTAATGAACTACCTTGCCGAACACATGTACCCCGTGGCGGTCGCCGCTGCCTTCCCGACATTTTGGATAATCACTCTGTAAATCCCGACGTTTTTTATTTTCCATTGAAATTCTTCCGGAAATAACTTTCATTACCTCCTGACAGAGTCAAACACACTGCGCGGTCGTTCCGGCATAGAACCCTTTGCCACTTACTCCATCGCAACCGGACAATACCGGCACAGATTCCAGGCGTGCGGCTGACACTCTCAACATAACCTATTGATACAGATAAGCGGCACCTCATACCTCTCCAAGGCTGTCACCAATGACCCAAACGATTTTCTTCACCAAAAAGAAGTCTCTTGGCGAGCGACTCATCCAAAAAGGTAAGCTGCAGCCGGCCCAGCTTGAACGTGCTCTCTCTCATCAAGAAACCGTTCCGCATCGTCTCGGCGAGATACTGATCTCGCTGGGTTTCATCAGCGAGGAAGATTTGATGGCGGCCCTGGCCCAGGAATTTTCCCTAAACCTTTATTCTCCGACGCCCAACGACGAATTTCTGCCTCTCGAGATATCTCTCCCCTTCCATCGTGAGCATCCCTTCGCTTTCGTCAAGAAGGGCAGCGGCGAAACCGTGCTCATCCTTTCCGATCCCCAGGACGGAGATATTCTCTCCGCCGCGGAGATGCTGGCGATGGAACCGTTTGCCATCCAGCTTCTCCAGGAAACACATCTGAAAAAGATAATGGATGACCATTATGGTCTGAACCTGCACGATGAGGTAGAACCCGGTTACGCCGGCGAGGAAGCTGATATCGACAAACTTAAGGATATGGCGTCCGAAGCCCCGGTAATCAAATATGTAAACAATCTGATCGACACCGCGGTAAATCGCCGGGCAAGCGATATTCATCTCGAACCCTTTGAGGAAGGCATGACCATCCGCTTCCGGATTGACGGCATACTGCATGATTACGAAATTCCGCCCCAATCCATGCAGGCGGCGATAATTTCCAGAACAAAACTGCTTGCCGCGCTCGATATTGCCGAACGTCGCCTGCCACAGGACGGCAAGATTTCCATGCGGATTTCCGGCAAGGAAATCGATTTGCGCGTCTCCACCATGCCTACGGTTTATGGCGAAGGCGTGGTGGTGCGCATCCTTGAGAAAGGGAACATCATCCTGGAGATGAGCCGACTGGGCATGAGCCCGGGAATTGAAAAAAAATTCAAGGAAATCATCACGGTGCCGCACGGCATTGTCATGGTTACCGGCCCAACGGGCAGCGGCAAGACTACCACGCTCTACTGCGCCTTGAACCACATCAATTCTGGCGACAACAAGATCATTACCATTGAAGATCCGGTTGAATATCAACTGCACGGCATCAACCAGATCCAGGTTCGACCGGAGATCGGCCTGACCTTTGCCCGCGGCCTCCGCTCAATAGTCCGACAGGACCCGGACGTGATCATGATCGGTGAAATCCGGGATCTAGACACCGCCGAGATCGCCGTGCAGTCATCGCTTACCGGCCATCTGGTCTTCAGTACCCTGCACACCAATGATGCCCTCTCCGCCGTAATGCGGATGGTCGATATCGGCGTGGAGCGTTTTCTCATTTCGTCCTCTCTGCGGGCCGTGCTGAGCCAACGGCTGGTGCGTTGCATCTGCACACATTGCAAGATTGAGAAGGGCATGGTGGCCGAGCACCTCGTATATCAACCGGACAACAGCGACTTTGTGATGTACAAGGGGAAAGGCTGCCAGCACTGCTCCAATACCGGTTATTCAGGCCGAATCGGCCTCTATGAATTTCTTGTCGTGGATGAAGCCCTGAGCCGTGGCATCTCCAAAGGAATGGATCTGCTTGAATTGAAAGATGTCGCGGAGGCGCAAGGCTTTCAGCCGATGTTTGCGGACGGACTGGCCAAGGTCAGGGAGGGCGTCACCACGCTTTCAGAAGTGATGCGAGTATGCAGAGGCAAAGAAGATGGGCCTATATAATTACTCGGCCTTGAACGCCGAAAATGCCGTCGTCGAAGGGGTGCTGGAGGAAAACGACGAAACAGCGGTCGCCAGACGACTTATGCTGCAGGGACTGCGTCCCCTCGAGATACGGCAACGTTCCCCGGCGAAGATGACCCTGCCGCTGGCCCGCTTTCGCTCCCAAAAAATCTCCACCGCCGACATAAATTTCTTCACCAAACAGATCGCCCTGCTGCTGAACGCCGGCCTGCCGCTAGACGGTGCACTGCGCGTGATGAAACAGCAGGCGACCAAACCGGCTTTTAAAGAATTTACCGGCACAATCGAACGCGATCTGAAAGAGGGCAAATCGTTTTCCCAGGCGCTGGCCAAGCATCCCAAACATTTTTCATCAATGTATGTCAACATGGCGAGAGCCGGCGAAGAGGGCGGCATCCTGCCCGCCATGCTTGTGAGGACATCGGAATACCAGAGTACATTCCAGGACCTCAAGCAGTTTATCATCTCCGCCTCGATTTATCCTGTCATCCTGATTTTCGTCGGTACGGTCGCGCTGACCATCCTGGTCACTTTAATCCTGCCAAAATTCGAGGTGCTTTTCGAGGGCGTCGGCAAACAGTTACCTCTCCATGTCAGAATGCTCATGGAAACAGCCAAACTGATCAGCAGCCATTTTTTTCTCACCATTCTGCTGCTGGCCATCCCCCCCATTGCCCTCATCTCATATCTTCGCACCAGTAAAGGCAGACGAGTGGCCGATCGACTGCTCATCCGGACGCCTCTTTTGGCAAACTTCATCCGGGACATGGAAACCACCAAGATATTCAGAACTCTTGAGGTGCTGGTCAATAACGGTGTGCATCTGGCAACCGCTCTAAAAATAAGCAGCGGCGTCGCCAGCAACTCGGAATACCAGCACCTGCTCCACCAAGCAACCCAGGCGCTGAAAGAAGGACAACGGGTCGGAAAAAGGATCAAAGCCGAAGGGTTGCTGCCTGACCTTGCCGTCGACCTCCTGTCAATCGGCGAGGAATCCGGCCGTGTTGGCCAGGTCTGTGGCCAGATCGCGGATCATTTCGAAAATGAGCTGCGGGTCCGCATCAAGAGGCTGATTGCCCTGGTCGAACCGGTTTTCATCGTATTTATCGCCATCTTTATCGGTTATGTGGTCTTTTCCATGCTGTCCGTCATTCTCAGTATCAGTGATATCGCCGTATGATTCCCCGCCGGCCATCCGTATGCCAACGCTCCTGGTCGCCGCAAACAACCGAACCGCGGCTGGCAGGTTTTTCCATATTTGAACTGCTGGTTGTCCTCATCATCTTGGGAGTAATCGCCGCACTTGCCGCACCAAGTGCCATTCGGATCGCCAACAATGTTGAATTCCGCCGGCAGACCGAGAAGCTTGCGGGCGCATTGCGCTATGCCCGACTCCTGTCGGTGAGCAAGGGCAGAGAAGTACGAATAATGGTTGATCCGGACAACCCCTTCGCTCTGCTTCTACTGAATGGCACCGAATCGGAAGCCAAGAGGTATGATTTTGAGGACATTGACAGCCTCGCTCTGCAGCCGGCAGAGGTGGTGTTTTTCCCTGAAAGTCAGGTAACCCCGGCGGAAATCGTTCTGACCAAGGGTCAGCGGACCCAGAGGATTACCATGGATCCGCTTACCGCCCTGCCGTTAATGAACTGACCTGGCCACCGCGACGCTTCATTACGCGCCAACATATTTTTCATGCTATCAACCGAATAACACCAAGACGGACAAACCTCGGACAAATCAGGCTGCCCATGCTCTTCCCAAGTCACCAGAAAGGTTTCACCCTTGTGGAGTTGCTGGTGGCGGTAGTCCTCCTTGGCATGATATCCACCATGATCTATTCAATCATGAACGTCGCAATCCGCGCGTCGCACAAAGGCGAGAAACAACTCCTGGTTAACGCGCGGCAGCAGGGACTGCTTGACCTGCTGCACCGACAGATCAGCAGTGCCTGGTACGACCCGCAGACTAAAGTTCCAATAATTTCAACTGATGGCGACACGTTACGCGTTGTCACCCGCGTCCCTTTAATCAACCGGTCCGCAGAATTGGTCTTGGCCGTGTACCGCTACGATCAAGCTGACCAAATATTATACTATCTTGAAAAAAAGGATTTCTATAATATTGACTACACGGAGAACTACCAGCCTGATTTCAAGGAAATGACTGCCTTAAGCAAAATCGAAAGCGCCATCGCCATGGAGTATGATCCCGAGACCCGTTCCGTGAGTATCGATTATGCCGGCAATCAGCACACCTTTTATCCGCGCTGCGCAAACCGGGAAGAAGATATCTTAACCAAAACTCCCCTGCAAAATACGCAAAAAAAATGAACCCGCTGCCCTTCTTGATTCCTCCGTTACCGCGCCGGAAACATCCGACAAGCATGCATGGCCGGCTAAACTTTGTGGCCGGCCGATCGGAGCGATCGGTGATGCCGAAAAGCGGTCGCGGCAGACAAAAAGGTTTTACCCTCTTAGAGGTATTAGTAGCCACTGTTATCCTGGGTCTGTCCTATGTCGCAATCCTGCAGAACTTTTCCCTTTCAGCAAAAAACATCTCCCGGCTCGGACAGAAACGTACAGATATGTTCATGAACGCCCTGCTTTTTGAAAACAGCCTGTTGGCCGATCAGGAAGACCCCACAACCGAGCCTGACCAGACGATTTACCTTGAAGGTCTGCAGTTCCGATTAGTGCTGGTAGCTGATGAAGAGCAGGGGTTCGTGACGTTGAAATTGGAAAAAAATAAATTATAAAACCCGCCGATGCGATGAAAATATTCTATAAAATCAACCAGCCAGAATCAAGACCTGCGGATCTGGCACGATGGCGCCAACCCTCTGAAAAAGGTTTCGCCCTCCTGATTGTGGTCGTTGTTCTGTTGCTCTTAACCTTCATGGCATCCCAATACATCATGATGGTCCGCACCGAGGTCCAGATTGCCAACAATACGAAGATGAATTTCCGTTCCAGGTTTCTCGCCGAGGCCGGCCTCAACCTCGCGCTTTTCCGGTTGCTGGACCTGCCGACCAGCGACAATGAGCTGGCAAATGAAAAATTTCATGAGGGACACACCTATGAAACATTCCTGCCGGCCGGTAAGGTGGCATACTATGCGGTAAACGAAACCGGCAAGATAGATTTGAACTCAGCGCCTGCCGGGCTGCTTGAACTTTTTTTTAAACACTATGGATTAGACGAGGAACAGATTGCCACTATCGTTGACTCCTTGGCCGATTGGCGCGACACGGATAATTTTCACCGGTTGCATGGCGCGGAACAGGACACTTACAAGGCGATGATCGACCCGTATATCCCCAGGAATGGCGCGATTGTGGACCCGGCGGAATTCTTTCTGGTCAACGGCACAGATGTTCTGGCCGGCAAATTTACCGCTGCCGAGGTCTTTACTGTCTACAATCCTGGCAGTAAGATTAACTTCAACAGCCTGACCCCGGCAATGCTGGACTTCCTGGCCGGCGGCGATGCGGACATCATTGAGGCATATTCCGCTGCCGGGGCGCCGGGTGAAGAGCTCACGGCAACAAAAGCAACACAGCCTCAACAGATCCTTACGGCAACACAGGCTCAACAGATCCTCGGAGATGAAAGATATGCCCTCTTCAGCCCCTATCTTGCCTACTCCTCAAACCGCAACCCAAATTATTTTATTGTTGGCGAGGGGTTGGCAGGTTATTCTGCCGAAGGCGAGCAAAAGAAAATGCAGGAAACCGCAGGAATCAAGATCAGTGCGCTTATCAGCGTCGAAAGAGCTGGCCTAAAATACCTGTCCTGGAAGGAAAGCCCCTTGTGAAGAACATTCTGACCATAATTATCGGCCCGCGCGGCTCGACCATTGTTCACCCGCATGATCCCGCAATCAGCGAAGTAGTCGATGAATCCGAACAACTGGGGCAACGTCTGGTTGAATTTTGCGGCCGGCATGGCGTCAAAACCGCCAGGGCCGTTCTCTATCTCTCCGAGGAACTGATTTATTATAAGGAAGCACTCCTTCCCCTCAAATCAAGCGATCTGCGCAAAACCATCGCCTACCAACTGGAGATGCTCACCCCCTTTAAAAAAGAAGAGGTGCTCTACAGTTTTACGAGCCGACGCCACAAGGAAAACTACAAAGTATCACTGGTTGTAACCAGGCGAGGCCCCGCTGAAAAAGCCGCTCAAGATATTCTGGCGGCGGGTTACAAATTAATTGGTCTCTACCCTGAAAGTCAAAGGTATGTCGGCCGGGCAAGCCAGAAAACAAAATGGGCATTAGTCTTGCCGGGCAATTTTCCCAAGGTCTTGAGTTTCTCCGGGACTCACCTGGAGGATCGGTTTCTGTGCAGCACCGAGCCGGCCTTCGACGACCTGACGTCACTCTGTGGCACGCAGACCATATATCATGTGGAACCACCATCCGGCAGCAGTTTCAAACCGGCCCAGCCGTTGATAAGCGAACTGCCGGCGCTCAAGGAGTTCAATCTGCTGCCCGCCACATACAGGCTGCCCGATTATACGAGAATTGCGATTATCGCCCTTCTGGTTCTTAATATGATTGCCGTGCTTGGTTTGATCGGAGTTAAGGAGTTCAGCCTGCTTAGAACCAACCGGCTGGTTGAGATGGAACTCGATAAAATCATGCCCCAGGTACAAGAGGCGGAAAAACTTCGCGAACAAGAACGAAAGGTGACCGAGGAGATCAAGCAGTTGAATACAGTTGGCAAAAACCCAGAGATTATCCCGGTGCTTGAAAAACTGGCCGAGATCTTGCCCAAAAAATCCTACCTGGATCAGCTACGGATGGACGGCAAGAGCCGATCCCTTCTCCTGCAGGGTTATACCGATGATGTCAGCGAATTGACCACAAAACTCCAAGAACTCGGCCAGGCCACGCTTAAATCAACCAGCCGGCGGCAGAACAAAACCTATTTCCAGGTAGAAGTCACGCTCACATGAACCGGCTCACTCAGCTTATAGACCGCTACGGTACAAAAACCTTGCTGCTGTGGTTTGCCGCAGTGCTTCTGGTGGTAAACCTCGGCAGATATGCAACGCTCTATTTCCAAAACCAGCAGGCAGAACTTGAAAGCCGAGTCACCTTGCTTGGGCAGCACCAGATCTCGGCCGGTAAACTTGCCGGGCTTAAAGCCAGGGTTGCAACATTAGTCAAACAGAAGGAACAGATGGACTCCTTTCTGTTTGAGGCCAAATCGGTTGAGGAAGCCGCATCGAGCATGCAAATAGCCATTCAGGAACAGTTGACCGCGGCCGGGCTGGTGCTTGAGACCTTAAAGCCGAGTTTTCAGAAAAATAGCGAACAAGGTAAAACCATCGGCGAGATCGAGATCAAGGTGCGCTTCGCCGGTTCCCTGAATGAGTTTTCCCATTTTCTGGCCGGTCTCTATCAATCAAAAAAATTGTTTCAAATGGAAAGCTTCACCCTAAAACCGTCAAGGGACACAAAGCTTACTATCTTCTTGGAACTACGTGGATTTTACCGTATCCCCCAAGAAAAATAAAAAACATTGGATCAGGATGCAATTGTGATAGTTAGAGGTTCGATAATCAGCGGTCTGCTAATCGCCTTCCTCCTGTTGGCTAGAAGCTGCTTCATCGCCTGGCAGACCGGACAGATTCCGGTCTCACCCGATGTTGATTCCTCTGGTAAGCCCACCGCTGTCGTCAGCCAAGAGAAAATCGATTTCTATCCACCGCCACCGACAACCATGCCTGATCTGCACAAGTCTTACCTGTTCAACGAGCAAAGGGAGTTGGACCCCACCAGCACAGCAACCGAGGGGAATGACAGCTTCAAGTTGTCAGACGTAACCTATTCCGGCTCCATAATCATCGGCGAAGAGAAAAAAGCGCTGATCTCCTTTTCCGCCTCGGCGAAAGACCAACCAAAAGAGCAACCGCGCCGTAGGGGTCAGGTCGCTAGCCGCGCGGCCGTGAAGAATGTAACGCACCAGCAACTGGTGGTGGGAGAACAGTTCAACGGCTATGAGGTTATGGAGATACTCCCGGAGCGGATTGTCTTTGCAAAAAATGGCGAAACGATAGAGCGGCCCCTATTCGATCCTGCCAAACAACGCGTTACCGAACTGCCAGCCCACAAGAAAAGCCCTCCGCCTGCGGAGAAAGGTGGCGCAGTTGAGGGAACGGGGCCAGGAGAAGGCGCCGGAGCCCAGACAAGACCACCGGCAGCTGGGATACAAGCCCCGACCCCACCGGCGGCAGGAGGTGAAAATCCCGAGAACACCGGCAACGGAAAATTAAAACCAGCGCCGACTTCTCTCAGAATCAGACGACCGCCGTTATCCTCGGAAACAGGCGAGGCGGAACGACCACAGTCAACAGACAACCCAGTCCCGGCCGGCCTCAGAATTCCAATGGGCGATAACCGTCTCCCATGAAAATAATATAACTGCTCAGGTTGGTTAGTCCGTTAGACTGTAGTCTATTAGACAAAAAGAGACAGAAGGACGGTTGGAAGATATTTTTAATAAAGCAAGTACCGCCAGCCTACAGGCTAACCCCCTACAGACTAACCAACTTGAGCAGTTAACAAAAAACTTAACCATTGAGCCAAAGATGGCTCGTTAAGAGATTGGCGAAAAGGTGACTTATGCGACTTAAGGGAATCACAACAGGTTTACTATTGACCTGCTTAATACTGGTCTTCGGATGCTCGAATTTTCTGCAGACCAAACATAGCGAAAGACCTACCATGAACCTGGAAGAGATCAGCTCCCAGGTCAAGAAACCAGCGCAGCCGAGCAGCAACCTCGATGTGGCGGACAAGGCCGAACTCCCGGGCGAGGGCTCTCCCAAAGTCAAGGACCTAAGTGATGCAAGCGAGTCGGAGAATCCTTTCCTGAAAAAACTGACACCTCAAGCAAGTAGGGAAGTACCAACTCAGACGGCTGGCGAAGGTATTCTGCTCAACTTTGATAACGCCGATATCTACGAGATTATCCAGGTTATCGGCGCGACTCTGGGGATGAATTATATAGTTGATCCTCAGGTCAAGGGCGTGGTCAACATCAGATCCGGCACCAAGATTCCGATGGCGCAGCTCCCTGAGATCTTTAGAAAAATACTGAACATTAACGGCCTGGACATTCGCCAGGAAGGCAAATACGATTACATCTATGTTGCCAAGAAATTTGCGGCCGGCAAGATCTATGGGCCGGAACAGGCCTCGAACCTCGAAAGTTCTTCACGGGTGGTGATCCAGGTCATTCCGATCATGAATCTCTCCGCCGCCGAGGCCCAGAAGCTGATTGAGCCGTATATTTCCGACCAGGGCTCCCTCTATAATCTTACGGCGACCAACACCCTGATCATTGCCGATTTTGAAAGCAATGTACTGGACGCCCTTACCCTGCTCAGCCGCATAGATATCTCGGCGCTCTCCTCGTTAAAAATCAAACTGATCCGGGTGGAAAACGCCCCCCTCTTCCAGCTCCGTGACGAGCTGGTGGAAATCTTCAATGCCCTAAAAATTAACAAACAGGACTACGAAGGAGTTTCCGTTGTCCCGCTTGAACGGACAAACTCACTTCTGCTGGTAAGCAGCAGTGAATCGTTGATCAAAAGCGCTGAAAAATGGATCAATGAACTCGATGTTGTCCAGGGCCAGGGCCGAGATAACATCTATATCTACAATGTCCGCAATTCGGTGGCATCCGAGCTCGCTGATCTTGTAAATTCCATGATCAGTGAAAATGGCGGCAGCACGCGGCCCGAGACAGCATCGACCCGCTCAAAATCGGCCTCCGCCCGTGCACCGCAATCCGCCTCATCCCGGTCGCCACAGAACCCGCAATCGCCCGGCAACGAGCCCCCTGCCGCAGCGCCCGAAGGTGCGGCCGGGCTGAAGAACAGAAAGGCCATTGCCAAGGAAGTCTCCTCTTCCCTGCATTTTGCCGGAGAACCGACCCTGATCCCGGACGACAGCCGCAATGTCATCCTGCTGCGGGCCATGCCGGCTGATTACACCCGACTCATGAAACTTCTGGAACGGCTGGACAACCTGCCGCGCCAGGTTCTGATCGAAGTCATGGTGGCGGAGGTCAACCTTGACGACTCCTGGAAATTCGGCATTGAATGGGCACTGAAGGACCAGAAGTTGAACGTCAACCACAATACCTACGGCCAGACGTACCAAACCAACTTTGAGAAAGTGACCGATGCGGCGCTTGGCGGTTTCTCATACAGCGTGGTCAGCAGCACCGATCGACTCGTTGGTCTCTTGAATGCCCTGGCGGACGCCAACGATGTCTCCATTCTTTCCTCGCCACAGGTCCTGGTGCTCAATAATGAAACCGCCACGGTGAACGTCGGCCAGCAGGTGCCGGTTGTCACCTCGGAAGCATTGAATGACACGACAGGTGGCACCAATACGAGGACCGTCCAATACAAAGACACCGGCATTATTCTAACCGTGACGCCACGGATCAACTACAACGGCATCATCATCCTGGATATTGATCAGCAGGTGAACGACCTTGCCAAGAATACGAGTTCAGGCATTGATTCCCCGATCATCATCACCAGACAACTGAAGACCAAGCTGGCGGTCAAGGACGGCCAATCCATCATGATGGGCGGGCTCATAAAGAAAAAAGGGGAACTCAACGAAAATGGCATCCCGATCGCCAAAGACATTCCCCTGTTCGGCTGGCTGTTCAAATACCAGTCCCAGTCGAACAACAGCACCGAACTGCTGATCATGATCACACCCTATGTCATCGAGTCCGAGGATGTCCTCGACCAATACATCAACAAGTTCAAGGAAAAGACAAATTCCCTGCGCGAGCAACTGACCGGCGTCAAGAAAAAGGAGAAGGCTCCTAAACCGTAGCCGAAGATTTTCGCTCCGCCAAAGCAGAGGCAATGAACTGCCGGGAATTGCCATTTATTGTCACTTAGCGACAATTTGCGTCAAAAAAATAACCGCCACAGACAGCAAAGCAATTCCCTGGAAAAAGAAAGCACGGCCGGCCGATCACTAACAAATTGATTTCATGACTTTTTTCCAGCAGCCCACGACGGAAACGAGCCGGTCGACGAATTGCGGCATATTTCTTGCTAAACATGTCTAAGACCATTTTTTTGCATAACGACTATGCATTGCTCTTGAAAAAACTTGCGCCCGCCCTGTTCCATCTGGTAAAAGTTACGAACTGGTGCGACATTTTGGACTGACTTGACTGAACAGCGCTCCAAGGATTAACGAAAAAAGCAACGATTCCGAATAATTGTGCGACCAGCGCTGTTCGGACAATTTTTATCAATCTTGAGTTGTCATCTTCAAATTATTCGTGGGAGGAGAGGGACGCCTATGTGTGCTGGTAAAAAAATCTGGGGCATAATTGTTGCTATCATCGTGAGTTGCTCTTTATTGACCAGCGCCGGCCTGGCGGTCGCCGCCTCGGAAAAGGGCAACCGAGAGAACCGCAGGCCAGTCCGCGAGGATCTCCCGCGGGTCATGGGAACGGTCGCTGGCGTTGTTTCGGAAATCATTCCCTTTGACGACCGGTTGATCGTTAAAGTTCAGGAAATAAAAAATAACGACAGGGCAAAATCCAATTCTTTTAAATGGGCCGCCATCCCGTCAACCATCACGGTCAAGGTCGGCGACACGGTTGCGTTCAAAGCGGGCGTGGTCATGGAAAATTATCACATGTCCGGGATCGACCGCACCTTTGACCGGATTATTTTTTCAGAAGGCCCGTAATCTTTTCAGCGGTCACAAAATAAAGAGACCGGGTTGCCGTTGCCAACCACTTTATCATTTTTATATGTGCGTCATCAGTTCAGGCAAATAGGGGGGTAGGTTATGTGGGGGGGAAAAATCGGATTTAGGCAATGGATATGTATGATAGCCCTGGTGTTGACGCCGCTTTTGTGGCTCTGTCAGGGGGGCACCGCATCAGCCGGCGTGGCGGCAAGCAACTGCTATCCATGCCATGTGTTTCCTTACACATATAAAAGTGGCGTCATCGTACTAAACCCTGATGGGACACCAAAATATGATGTCAAGACCATGCACCACAATGTTGGGGCTGCTAATGGGTTCACATGCACCTTTTGTCATGCATCCGGTCTTCCTAATCCTCTGACCTGTACCGATTGCCACACCAAACCGCACGTACCTGAGCACAGCCTGACCACCACCCCGCAGCCGATGTGCGCCAGCTGCCACCAGCAGAATGTCGTCATCGAACACTCGGTCAATCGGCAGATCGACTGCAGCAAGTGCCACAACGCCACATTCAGCCCAATCATCAACGCCGCAGCTGCCCCTGTCTGTACCGACTGCCATACCTCGCCATCAAAATATGGCATCCCGGCTTTTGATTCCCATACGACCAGACATGACGGCCATATTGCGGTATCTAATGAATGCGCCTCCTGTCATGGCAGTGCCGACATTATTGGCACTACCCATAAGGGCTCCTGCGGATCATGCCATTCAAGCACCCGCGCGCCGGTGCCAACGGTGATCGCCAATGCCGTTGCCAACCCGGCCCTGGCGGTTGACTGCGTTTCCTGCCACGGCACCCTGGCACAGAAGCACTCCATCAACTCCCACAAAACCACGAGCGGTACCTCTACAATTACCGAAACAGCCGGCTGCGCCAGTTGCCACACAACACTCAACAATTCGCTGGCTGGGATCGAAGCGGTGCATAACACACCAAAAAACGGCGCAGGCGCCTGCGCCACCTGCCACAACAGCCCGCGCGCCGATGTCCAAGCCCTGATCGCGGCCAGGCAGTCGGTAACCTGCACCAGCTGCCATACCGGACATGTATTCAATGATATCCATTCCATCAGCGAAACCGCTGGCTGTATTTCCTGCCACACCAAACTGGATAACTCGCTGACCGGCATCGAGGCAGTGCACAACACACCGACCAACGGCGCTGGTTCCTGCGCCACCTGCCACAACAGCCCGCGAACCGATGTCAAAACCCTGATCGCAGCCAGGCAGCCGGTAACCTGCGCCAGCTGCCATGCCACCCACCCGATGTCTGTCCACACCATCAACCAGGTGCCGATGTGTGCCGGCTGCCATACCGCACTGAACGGCACGATTGAATCGATCAAAACCGTGCATGCAGATGACTGCGCCACCTGTCACGGATCTGGCGTAAGGGCTGCAGTTAAAGCAATCATTGCTGCCAAATCGGCGGAAGACTGCTACTCATGCCATGCTGACCACCCAATGACCGTTCACACCATCAACTCGGTGGCGTCCTGTAAAATCTGCCATACTGCACTGAACGACACGGTTGAATCAATCAAAACCGTGCATGCCAATGACTGCGCCACCTGTCACGGTCCCACCGTGCGGCAAGATGTGAAGGATATCATCGCCGCCAAATCTGCGGATAACTGTTACTCCTGCCATGCCGACCACAGCATGAGCGTCCACACCATCGATCAGGTAGCGATCTGTGCCGGCTGCCATACTGCACTGAACGGCACGGTTGAATCAATCAAGACCGTTCATGCCAATGACTGCGCCACCTGTCACGGACCTAACGTGCGGCAAGATGTGAAGGTTATCATCGCCGCCAAATCGGCAAAAGACTGCTACTCCTGCCATACCGACCACCCAATGACCGTCCACACCATCAACCAGGTAGCATCCTGTGCCGCCTGCCATACAGCACTGAACGGCACGATTGAATCAATCAAGACCGTGCATGCCAATGACTGCGCCACCTGCCACGGACCTAACGTGCGGGCTGACGTCAAGGCAATCATCGCCGCCAAATCTGCGAATGACTGCTACTCCTGTCATGCCGATCATGTATTCAAGGACATTCATTCCATCAGCATTTTGCCAACTGACAACTGTGCCGCCTGCCATACAGCACTGGGCACCCCAACCACCCTTACCGGCATTGAAGCGGCGCACAACACCCCGACCAACGGCGCTGGCTCCTGCGCGACCTGTCACAACAGCCCACGGTCAGATGTCCAGGCCCTCATCGCGGCCAGGCAGCCGGTAACCTGCGGTAACTGCCATAATGGCATCCTTACCCTGCATCGGGCTGGCCATGACAAAACCATTCTGCATGCCACCGAAACCGTGTGCGCCAACTGCCATGTGGCCAATGCTGCCACGGAACATGACAACCGCGGGGTTGACTGTACCACCTGCCATGTTGACGCGATGTTTGCGCCCATCATCCAAAAGGGAATTAACGGCACACCAGTGCCATGTTTCGAGTGCCATTTCTGGGAATCTCTTGACACGCATAACACCAGACACCACCAGCTGATCTCCGTGTTTAGCGAGTGCGCCTCCTGCCACGGCAATGCCGACATCATTGGCGTTACCCACAAGAAGAACTGCGCGACCTGTCATTCGAACTCATCGACACGGCCCGCGGTGTTGACGCTGATCAACACCAAACCGGCCAGCCCTATGGACTGTGCTACCTGCCACGGAACCCTGGCTCAGAAACATAATTTCAGCACCCACAAGATAACGGCGGTTGACGGCTGCAACAGCTGCCACACTGCTCTTAATGGCACCCCGGCATCCATTGAAACGCTCCACAACGTAGCGACCAACGGTCCCGGTTCCTGCGCCACCTGCCATAAGAGCAGCAGACCGGAGGTAAAGGCCGCGATTGCCGCTCTGCAACCTGTTACCTGTTCCGCCTGCCACACCGGCCATGTATTCAACGACATCCATTCGATCACAGAAACCGCCGGCTGCAAGGACTGCCACAGCAAACTTGACAATACTTTGACCGGCATCGAAGCAATACACAATACGCCTACCAATGGCGCCGGTTCCTGCGCTACCTGTCACAACAGCAGCCGCACTGATGTCAAGGCGAAGATCACGGCCAGACTGCCAGTGTCCTGCGCCGACTGCCATGCCCCACATGATAGCACGATGGCTCACAACAAATTGCAGGCAAACAAGACCTGCGCCATCTGCCACACCGATAAGGTTACCGGCCCTGATGCCGATTACATCATCAACGCCCATCCGACGAACGACAGCACCTGGGCCGGGCGCTGCAAGACCTGCCATGCCAGCACACGCCCCGAAGTGATGAATACCATTGCCAAGGGCAAGGGCACAGCCGGCGTTACGGTTGGCTGCGCAGACTGCCACACTGGAACCCACAAGGTCATAGTCAATCCCAGCGTTCTGCACTATGACACTATATTTGTCAATACCGGTTCTAACTGTTCGGCATGCCATATCAACCAAGCCATGGACACCCATGTGGATATGGTCACTGCAGCCAGTTGTTCCGGCTGTCACGTCAGCACCAACCAGAACCAGATCAACACCCTGCACAAGAACGACTGTCTGAAATGCCATCTCAGTGCACGGCCCGAGGTTCTGAATGCCATCACCACGGGCATTGCCGGCACAAAGGCGGACTGCACGACCTGCCATGGTGCGCAGGGCCATTCCTTCAGTGTCCACAAGATCACTGAAACCGCCGGCTGCAAATCCTGCCACACCAAGCTGGACGCCAACCTGACCGGCATTGAGGCCATCCACAACGTGGCCACCAATGGCGCCGGTTCCTGCGCCACCTGCCACAGCAGCACCCGGCAGACTGTAATTGATGCCATCAAGGCCAAGCTGCCTGTCACCTGTACCACCTGCCATGCGGCACATGCCTTTGACACTGATCATCAGATCAGTATTACAGCCGGGTGCGCCGACTGTCATAAAACCTTGAACACCACCACGGCGTCCATTTTGACGCTGCACACCGACTGCGCCACATGCCACGGCAGCACGGACCCGAAGGTTATCGGGGTCATCACCGGTGGGGTGAACATTAGTTGCACCTCCTGCCATGACGCGCATGCGGCCATGCATACCAAGATCATCATGCCCACCGATGGGGCCTGCAAGGATTGCCACAACGCGAATGCCGCGGTTGAGCATGCTTCCCGAGGCTGGGGCTGTGTGGCTTGCCACAACAGCGCAAACACCGTGGTGCAGAACGCCCTGGCCAAGGGACTCGCCGGCAGCAATGTCAACTGCGCGGACTGCCATACCGGCAACCTCAGCCATGGCGCGGCCCATGATATGACGAAAGTGCCGCAGGCCGCCTGTAAGGACTGCCATGTGGAAAACGTGGTGACCGAGCATGTGGACAACCGCGGCATCGCTTGCGGCGTCTGTCATGACAGCACCAACCCCGCAGTGCAGGAAGCCATTGACAAGGGCAGAGGCGCGAATGGGCCGCCCCAGCCGGTTACCTGTACGGAGTGCCATACTACTTCTGACCATACCAATGCCCACAACAAAACCGGCACACCGGTTGCCAAATGTCTCGAGTGCCATGTTCAGGATGTCGCCATCGAACATGTCACCAACCGGACTCTCACCTGTACCGTATGCCACAGCAGTCCGGACCAAAAAGTCAAGGATGCGATTGCCAACGGCAAGGGTGCCACCGGCAGCCTGCAGACCTGCGAGGCCTGCCATGCGCTGGTTGACTATACAACCCCGCATACGGCCGCCCATGACAAGGCCCTGCTGAATACCGGCAACTGTGGCGACTGCCATAACGCCAACGTTGTCACCGAGCATGTCACCATTCGACTCCTTGCGTGCGCCACCTGTCATGCGAGCACCAATTCCACGGTGCAGGCCACCATTGCCAAGGGTCGAGGCACGAACGGCCAACCGGTCTACTGTTCAGACTGTCACCTGAACGCCGGCAACCACAGTCAGGCCCACGATAAGGTTGGGCTGCCGACAGGCGCCACAGGCTGTACCGCCTGCCACGACGCCAACGTGGTTATCGAACACGTTGATCATCGCGGCCTCACCTGTATAACCTGTCATGCCAGTACGGATCCGAACCACGTTGCAGCCATCAAGGCGGGCATGGCCGGCACCCAGGTCGACTGTTACAGCTGTCATAAGGGCGTCGACCATGTGGCAGCGCACAACATGACCGATGTACCTTCAACCGAATGCTCTAGCTGCCACAACAAAAACGTGGCAACCGAGCACAGCGTCAACCGCACCCTGGCCTGTACGGTCTGCCACGCCAACACCGCCTATGCCAGCATTATTGCCAAGGGCATGAACGGGACGATGGTTCTCTGTACGGATTGCCATGGCGCGTCGATCGACCATAAGGCGGCTCACGACATGACTGTGGTGCCGAGCACCGGTTGCGCGACCTGCCATGACAAGAACGTGGTGGTCGAGCATGTGGATAAACGCAAGCTGGCCTGCAGTGTTTGCCATGCAAGTACTGTCCCGGCAGTGGTGAAGGCCATTGCCGATGGCCAGGCCGGTGTGTCGGTCTCCTGTCTGGCCTGCCATACCATGCCGAATCATCATGCCAATTCAACCGAGGCCAAGGCCGGTCAGTGTACGTTCTGTCACGTTGTGCCGGACTCTGCCAAGGATGTGCCGGTGCAGGCGGCCTGCCGCCAGTGCCATATCAACAGCAGCAACTTTGTATACCGGCCGTATAAGACCACCATGGCCGTGAACCACTCCTTCAACACCGCCGGCAAGATTCAGGACTTCGGCGCCTGCGTTGCCTGCCACAATGGTGTGAGCGCGAGGGTGGTGGTACCCTACCATGCCAAGCCGACCAAGTTCCCGGGCTGGTATGGCGAATTAGCCAACGCGCCT
>Ga0156789_1045_pt4 | contig 44897 bp, 38 predicted proteins | sample RifOxyD3_FD_110738 | JGI IMG/M metagenome (GOLD analysis project Ga0156789, IMG submission 110738) | Deltaproteobacteria bacterium RIFOXYD12_FULL_57_12 | reverse complement strand
TCGATGAGAACGGCGATGCCGGATTTGTCGTCAGCGCCCAGTACGGTGTCGCCCTTGCTGGCAAAGGTATCGCCGCGGCGGACGACCTTGACGCCGATGCCCGGCTGCACGGTGTCCAGATGGCAGTTGAAGAAGACCGGCGCAAGATCGAGGCCGCCGTCCGGAAAGCGGACGAGCAGGTTGCCGCATTCCGAGCCGGTGCGCGGCGCAGAATCATCCTCCAGCACGGTGGCGCCCATGCCGGAAAAAATTTTCGTAAGCTCGGCGGCCATCCGGCCTTCTTTTCTTGACGGGCTGTCGATCTCGCACAGGGTGGTAAAAAGGTCTGCCAGTCGTTCGGGGTTGATTTCCGTGGTCATTGTCGATATTCCTCCCAGTTTCTCCCCTGAGAAACCGCTACTTCCTTGTTGGTGATTTTCCCCTGGTACACGTTTATTCCCCGCCGCAGGGCAGGGTTTGCAAGGGCCGCCTTCTTCAGGCCCTGGTCGGCGACGGCCTGGGCCAGCGGCAGAGTGACGTTGGTCAGCGCAAAGGTCGAGGTGCGGGGCACGGCCCCCGGCATATTGGTGACGCAGTAGTGAATGATGCCATCTATCTCGAAGATCGGCTTCGAGTGAGTCGTCGGCCTGGAGGTCTCGATGCAGCCGCCCTGGTCAATGGCCACATCAACGATGACCACGCCCTTTTTCATCAATTTTAGCATGTCCCGGCAGACCAGGCAAGGCGCGCTGCTGCCGGGAATGAGCACTGCGCCCACCACCAGGTCGGCCCGGGCGAGTTCCGCCTCGATATTGTGCTGGTTGGACATCAGGGTGGTGATCCGGCCGGCGAAGATGTCTTCCAGATAGGCGAGCCGGTGCAGGTCGGTGTCGAGGACGGTGACCGTGGCGCCAAGGGCGGTGGCGACCCGGGCGGCGTTGCTGCCCACGGTCCCGCCGCCGATAATGGTGACATGGCCATGTTCCACTCCGGGCACACCGCCCAGCAGCAGCCCCCGGCCGCCATTTTCCTTGGCCAGGAAGTGGGCGCCGACCTGGATGGCCATCCGCCCGGCAACCTCGCTCATCGGGGCAAGCAGGGGCAGGTAGCCGTTGTCAAGCCGCACGGTCTCATAGCCGATGGCCGAAACCTTTTTTTCCATGAGAATGGCGGTCAACTCCGGCAGCGGCGCCAAGTGCAGATAGGTATAGAGAATCAGATTCTCGCGCAGCAGCGGGTATTCGGCCGGCTGCGGTTCCTTGACCTTCATGACCAGGTCGGCCTGGTAGGCCGCGGCGGCCGCGGCGACGATCCGGGCGCCGGCCCGTTCGTATTCGGCATCGGTGATGTCGCTGCCCAGGCCGGCACCGGTTTCCACCAGGATGGTATGCCCGCTATTGGCCAGGGTTTTCACCCCGGCCGGCACGATGCCGACCCGATACTCGCGGTCCTTGATTTCCTTGGGTATGCCGATAATCATTGCATCCTGTCCTGATGAAAGTTCCCGCCATTTTTACCATAGGATCGGCAGACTTTACAGCGCAAACTTACTGGCGTTGCAAAAAGTCGAAGTCCGGCCGGCACCGCGCGGCTGACTTTGCGCTCCCGGCAAGGCCTTGACTTGGCCTGCATTGTCGGGGTGTTCGCTTGTAACCACATGGCCTGATAAGGATAACTTTTGGTAACTATTCAGATGGATAGTCTGTAGGTGTTTAGTCTATTAGTGATGGGAAATTACAAGATGAGGCCTGCTTTGGCCCCGCAGATTTAGCCATTTTTTGCCTAACGGACTACAGTCTAAACAACCTGAGTAGTCACAAATCTTGACGGCGCGGTCAGGGAATGTAGTGTAGTATTATTTGAAGAATGCGCGGCATGCTTGGTCGCGCGCCAACTTCTTGATTTCCTTACAGGGGCGACGCATGGCAGAGTTTCGTGTGAAAATCATCAACAAAATCGATCAGGAAGGTTTAGCGCTTTTCGGCGCGCGTTATCAGGTCGGCGCCGAGGTCCCTGATCCCCAGGCCATAATCGTCCGGAGTTCACCGGTGGATACCGATGCGTATCCCGGCTTGCTGGCCGTGGCCCGGGCCGGGGCCGGCGTCAACAATATTACGGTTGACCGAGCTACGGAAAAGGGGATTTGCGTGTTCAACACCCCGGGCGCCAATGCCAATGCAGTGGCGGAACTGGTCTTTACCATGCTGGGGGTCTGGATACGCAACATCCACCGGGGCATTGAATTTTGCCGGAATCAGGCCGGCCGGACCGACGAGGAGATCAGCCGGACCGTGGAGGCGCAGAAGGCGGCCTTCCGGGGCGTGGAGTTGGCCGGCAAGAGCCTCGGCGTCCTCGGGCTCGGCAAGATCGGGGTGCTGGTGGCCAACGGCGGCATCCAGCGGCATATGCGGGCCGTCGGCTTTGATCCCTTTCCGGCCCTGGAAAACATTCACCAGCTGTCACCCGAGGTAGCCTTGGCCCGTTCCCTGGCCGAGGTGGTCCGCGAGGCGGATATCCTTTCCATTCACGTTCCCTTGAACAGCAAGACGCGCGGCTTTGTCAACCGGGGTCTGATCGAGCAGATGAAGCACGGCGCCCTGCTGGTCAACTATGCCAGGGGCGAGATCGTCGATGAGACCGCAGTGCTGGCGGCCTTGGACTCCGGTCAGCTTGGCGGCTATCTGGCTGATTTTCCGACCGCCGTCACGGTCGACCATCCCCAGATTCTGGTTTCGCCCCACCTGGGGGCAAGCACCGAGGAGTCGGAGGAAAACAGTGCCCGCCTGGCGGTCAAGGAGTTGAAGGCCTATCTGGAGTATGGTACGGTCATCCGCAGCGTGAATTTCCCGGTTGTCGAATCCATTCCGTCCGGCAACTGCCACAGCCGTTTCATCATGATCAACCGGGATGTTCCCGGCATGATCGGCTTTGCGTCTCAGGCCATCGGCGCACGCGGCATCAATATCGTCAGCTATCTTAACGAGAGCAACGGCGTGATCGGCTATAACATTATCGATTTGGAGGCGCCGATTCCCGCGGATCTCGTGGCCGCCATCGAGGCCCATCCCGGCGTCATCCGCACCCGGGTCATCCCCTGTGCCGGCGTATGAAATTTTTTCATTAAAGCGCTGGCCGTTTTCTCTGGGCGCCGGCCTGCTGCTCACCGCCCTCTTCTGCGCACCGGCCGCCGCCACAGAGGCCGATTTGCGCCGCGCCGATTCGTGGACATTCAGTTTTTATTTTGAAAACGATATGTTTGCGGGCACGGATCGAAATTACACCAACGGCACCAAACTCACCTGGATATCGCCGGATCTGACCAGCTATGCCAGCAGTGACCGGCTGCCCAAGTGGTTTCTTCCCTATGTCAAGCGGCTGCCGTTCATCAACGAACCTGGCCTGAAGCGGAACCTGGCCTTTGCCATCGGCCAGAACATGTATACCCCGCGGGATATTTCCCGGCGGGAGCTGACGGTCGACGATCGGCCATACAGCGGCTGGACGTACGGGGCCGTTGCCTTTCACAGCAAAAACAGCCGGCGACTGGATTCCATGGAACTCCAGCTGGGCATGGTCGGTCCCCTGTCCTTTGCCGAGCAGACCCAGGATCTGGTCCATAAGCTCCGGGGTCTGCAGCGGCCGCAGGGCTGGGACCATCAGCTTGACAACGAGCCCGGGCTGGAGATGATCTACGAGCGGAAGCTACGGCTTTGGCAGATTGCCAGTCTCTCCGGCCTCGGCGCCGATGCCATCGGTCATCTGGGCGCGGCCCTCGGCAATGTCGCCATCTATGCCAATTCCGGGCTTTGCCTGCGGCTGGGCTGGAACATCCCGGTTGATTTCGGCACGTCATTGATCCGGCCAGCCGGTGATACCAATGCGCCGCTTGATAGCAGGGATACCCGTCTTTCTTCCTCAGCGCGGTTCGGGGTGCATCTTTTTTCAACGCTGGACGGCCGTGCCGTGGCCCGCGATATCTTTGTCGACGGCAACAGCTTTGCCGACAGTCACCGTGTTGCAAAGGAACATTTCGTGGCCGATGCGGCCGCCGGCATCAGCCTGCTTCTCTATAATTTCAAGCTCTCCTATGCGCAGGCGCTACGGACAAGGGAGTTTGAATGCCAAGACAAATACCACTCCTTCGGGTCCATCACGATGTCTTTTTCCTATTAGCCCCTTAAGCGTTGAGTGTTAACGGTTTGCGGTCAAAAAAATTCATACACCAGCCCGCGCGGGATATGCTGGTGTTCATGATGTTAAGGGGCTTATCCAGCTTCGCTGGGTTAACCTTCAGGGAAAAGCGGACAACCGCGCAATGAGAGCGCTTGTCTCCGGCTGTGCATCATGCTATTATGCACAGCCGATACGGAGAAGGCGGAAAGCAACTGGCCGTTACGGTGAGTTTTCAGGGGATGTAGCTCAGCTGGGAGAGCGCCACGTTCGCAACGTGGATGTCAGGGGTTCGAATCCCCTCATCTCCACCAGGAATAAACAAGGGGTTATGGCCCACGCCATAACCCCTTGTTATTTACCCACAACCGGATTGAATCCCGAGATCTTCAGATTGCCGCATGCGCAAGCTGTTCATGCAGATAGCTTGAAATTTCCTGCTTTGCGGCTTTGTCCATTTTTAGAAAGGAAATGGTGATGCCAATATCATAGCGGTGCTGGTTGATGCATTCCACCCGCACCACTCTGCCAATGACAAAGAGCGGTTTTTTTGCTTTCAGGGGGATCTCCAATTGAATCTGGGTGCCGATTTCCAGCGGGCTGCTGTATTCGAAGAGCAGGCCGCCGACACTGATATCCTTGCTTATTGAGGTTTCTATCGGCGAGCCATTGACCCCGAGTTCCTTGACCCTGATTTCTTTCTCGACGTTAAGGCGAAGATAGCGGCGTTTGTCCGAGGAACAGAAGGAGATTTTATTCTTGCCGGAGCCCTTGGCCCGATACATGGCGTTATCCGCACAGGCCAGAAGCCCGGCGGCCTCTTCGCTGTCGACCGGAAAAGAGACAAGGCCGCCGCTCACCGTAATGGAGAACTCCCCACCCTTGTGGGCTATTTTTTTTCTTTCCACGCTGGTCCGAATTCGTTCGCCCACAAAGAGGGCATCTTCCCTGGATATTTGCGGGAAGACAATGACCAGTTCCTCGCCGCCGTAACGGCAGGCGATATCCTCGCCGCGCAATTCTTTCTTGATTATCTTTGCCACCTCCCGAAGCACCATGTCGCCGGTTTTGTGGCCGTATGTGTCGTTAACCTCCTTGAAGTTATCCAGGTCAAGAAACAGCAGGGAGAGATCCATGCCATGCCGTTTTGCCAGCGCAACCTCCCGTGTCAGGGTTTCATCAAAAAACTTGCGGTTCAGCAGACCGGTGAGGTCATCATGCCTGGAGTCTCTGATGGTTTTTTCAAAAACCTGAATTTCCACGACCTTCGGGTTTTTCAAGGACTTCTGCACCGAACAGAAATAATCGCAGATTGCCGTGCGCAGGCTGACCTGGCGGCCAAGTATCCGGCCAAGATCATGCCATTGAGCGATAATCTGATGCCAGTAGGTCTTGGCTTCTTTTTGCTCTAGCGAGAGATGGGTGAAGACATGCAGGATGACGCTGTAAACACTTTCGCCGGATTTCGCGATTATTTTGTCCAGTTCTTTGACCAGTTGTTCTTCGTTGCCATTTTTTTCCAGGCAATGAAGAACAGCATCTCGAATCTCCTTCATGTGGAACCTCATCCAGTTATACAAAAAGTCCGATGGCAGGTAATCGGTTTTCCGCCCGGTTGGTTACTCAGTTGAGCGTGAATTTTATTATCTCACTACTTTGTTGCCAGAATACCCAATAAAAAAGCAAGGAAAAAATACCCTGACAGGTCCGGCGCGGAATAAAAAATGATTTCTCTGCCGAGCAGTTCATTAATTGTATCAACGGGGAGTTGGCTAATGACGTTTTTCGCTGGTTGCGGTGATCTGCCCCAGCAGGCCCAGGGAGACAATGTCCGCCAGCAGGGCGCCGACGGTTTCGATTTTTTTCCTAAACGGCGTGTTGCGGATGTTCTGCCAGCGTTCATCCTCGGGATAATTTTCCGGCAGTTTAAGATTGTAGAGAATGGGCAGGTCGCCGCTTTTAAGATTCGGGGCGTGGACGCGCAGCCAGGCCTCGCCAAAAGGCAGGATGTCCGTGAGGTAGTCGATGGCCACCTGACCGTTGTCGAAAATGGTCGAAGTCAGTTGCCGGCCGGCCGCCATATTGCCGATTGTCGCATCGGGCAACACTTCCACAAGGTTCCAGCCTGCCAGTACCAGATCCTCCCCCATGTGGTTGATGCTGCTGCCGATGCCGCCCAGCAGATCGCCGAGCACCGCCTCCTTGATTTTACCGGCGAAAAAGGCAAGGCGCGCCATCGGTCCCTGGGGGGCAGCCTCGCCATCCGGCCGCCAGGTGCCGAAGGAAAGCGCGCTGCCCAGATCCTTGCAGAAATCGACAATCGACCCGACGAACCCTTTGTTCTTGGTTGTCTGGATTTGATCGTTGGCATCGCGCCGGCAGACAGTGGCGCCGAACAGGAAATTGCTGAAAAAGTTTTTCACATTGTCAAAAGCATCGCCTAGATCTTTACCAAGGCGTTTGAAAAAGGAGGGTTCGGGCTCCGGCAATATTTTTTTTTGTTCCAGGGAGTATTGGTCGCCGCCTGGGTTGCTCAGCAGTTGATCATCTTTGTATTTCTGCCAACCGCTGGGGGGGCGGCCGGGTTCGCGGCCGGCGTTTGCAAGCTGTTGTTGGTAGGCATTGGCAACGGCGCTATTCCTGAGACGGGGCGGCGAGGCGGTCGGGAGTTCTTGCCATGCGCTGGTGCGCGGCATGGTCCGGGTCGGCCGTAAGGTGGCGTCCGGAGTCAAGGACTTTGCCAGGATTGCCCGGAATGAGCGGTCGTTCGGCAGGGCGGCGGATTTTTCACTGCCGGTGAGCGGTGGTGAAAACAAAGAGGAGATGTTATTGATTCCCTGTGGTTCCATTCTCTTTCCCTTGGTGAAAACAAACGATCATATCTTTTATCGGCTTGCTTCTCCAAGAATTATAGTTTTTTCCCGGGCGTGTCTTTTCTTCGGTGTTGACGCGGCGCGCCAACCCAAGTAGAAATGTTTTGTCGCGCTGGTTGTTATCAACAAAGTTCCCGCGGGGTGTCGGGAGTGACGGAACCGTTAACAGATAATGTAACCATTCAATATGTTTTGACTTTGCCGGACGGCGCCCGGGAAACCATCGACCTGTTGCTTGACGGGCATCTTGAGGTTCTGCATCAAAACACGGCCCCCGATGCCCTACCATCATGGACCGCGCTGGCGTATCATCAGTGTCCGAACTGTCCTTTGTCCGTCCTGACCCACCCTCGTTGCGCGCTGGCGGTTAACCTCGTTGATGTGATGCGGTTTTCAAATAAATTAATTTCGCACGATGAAGTCCTGATGGAGGTCATCACCCAGGAAAGAAGAATCGCCCAGCGGACTACGGCCCAGCGGGCCATCAGTTCATTGATGGGCCTGATTGTCGCCACCAGCGGCTGCCCGCATTCCACCTTTTTGAGGCCCATGGCCCGATTTCATCTGCCACTGGCGAGCGAGGAGGAAACTATCTACCGGGCAACCTCCATGTATCTGCTGGCCCAGTATTTTTTAAAAAACGAAGAGCGGGCGGTGGATTTCAGCCTGGAAGGGCTTGTGGAACGCTACAAGATACTCCAGAAAGTCAATCTGGCAATTGCCGACAGGCTGCGGGCCGCCTCCGAGACGGACGCCTCGATTAACGCCGTTGTCCTGCTGGATATTTACGCCAAGACCATGCCTTACGCTATCAAGGATTCCCTGGAAGACATCCGCTATCTGTTTTCGTCATATTTTTAGGCCCGGCAGCAGGAAATATCTGTCGTCAGTTCCGTTGCCAGGCGATGTCGCACCGGTTTGTCAATCGTCAGACAGGGAGAAAGGCCAGTGCTCCTGCAGATAGGCCAGGGCCTCGTAGTTGGTCAGATCGAGATGAATGGGGGTTATGGAAACCTGGTTGGCCTGGATGACTGAGGAGTCCGTATCGTGACCATTGTCCCACGATGGGGTGCCGCCGCCGATCCAGTAATGTTTTCTGCCCCAGGGATCAAAGGTTTCCTTGATGGCGTCATCATAGAGCCGCCGGCCTTGCCGGGTAAAACGGAGGCCACTGATCTCCTGGATCTTGAGGTTGGGGACGTTAATATTTAAGAGGGTATCCTTGGGCAAGCCCTCGGCAAGAATTTTTCGAGCCAGGTTTTTGGCAATGTGCGCCGCGGTTTCAAAAAAGTATGGCGCGGTGCCGGCCAGGGACACCGCCATGGAGGGTATGCCCAGCATGGTGGCCTCGATGGCCGCGGAAACGGTTCCCGAGTAGCTGATGTCGTCGCCGAGGTTGGCGCCCGGGTTGATGCCGGAAACAACCAGGGCCGGTCTTGTCGGCAGGAGTTTGCTGAGGCCGATGGTGACGCAGTCCGTTGGGGTGCCGTCCACGGTAAAGGTGTAATCGTCAACCTTGGTGACCCTGAGCGGTCGATGCATGGTCAGAGAGTGGCTGACGGCGCTGTTGTCCTGTATGGGCGCAACGATAACCGGCTGACCGATCTGCTGCATGGCCCGGAAAAGGGCATGCAGACCCGGGGCGTAAATGCCGTCGTCGTTGGTAACCAGAATCAGGGGCATTTTTTTCACTGATCTCCTTGGGTTGGTCGTGGCGGCGGGTTGTTTGTTGTAAAGGCCTCAATCTGTTGCCGGTAGTATTGCCGGTTGGCCGGATCCCTGGCCGCTGCCTCCTGCTCCGTCGCGATGGCCTCTTTGATGAAGCCGTTTACCCAGTAGGCGGTGGCCAGGGTGTCGAGGATATACCCGGCCGGTTCAATGTCGGCGGCCGTTTGGGCAAGGCGCAAAGCCGTTGCCGGCTCACGGACATCCTGTTTCTCGGACATGACCAGCAGCCAGGCCAAGTTGTTCATGATTTCCGGATTGGTCGGCTTCAGGGTCAGGGCCTTTTCGTAAGCACTCCTGGCTTCGGCATCCTGTTTGTTCTCCTGCTTGAGATCGCCCATGAGTCGGTACCAGAGTGCGTTGTCAGGTTCTTGTCTGATTTTTTGCTTTAGCACCGCTTCGACGAATTTGTTGGCCGAGTTTGCCTTAAGAATATCCATCGGCATGATTTGCAACAGCCCGGCACTGCCTCCCAGGACAACCAGATAGAGAAGAAGGGCGCCGTAAATTTTGAGGTCGTGCCATTTTATCAGGCCGGGGTTGATTCGGCAGCGGTTCAGAAAGTCCACGCGTTGGCCGATGCCGAAGTGATGCCAGCTGGGCAGATCGCGAATGTTTCCGCTCAGCCAGCCGATTTTTTCAAGTGACTGGACCAGGGGTTCACTGTTGCCGGTGGCTGTAAAGACATGGAGGTCAGCCTGCCGTTCGAAATTGCGCATAAAAAAACCGAATACATAGCGGAAATAGAGAATCATGATGAGCAGCAGCGGCACCGTGCCCCAGAAAGCCAGGGCTGCCTCGGCGTCGGTATGGGTGAAGCTGGTTATCTTATAAAAAAGATTGGAGCTGAGCAGCAGATAGAGGAGCGGGTCGGCAATCATGCCGATCAGAAGAGAGAAACCCAGGAAGAGGACGAGATAGAGTTGGAGATGGTATTTTTTCACATGGCCGATCTCGTGCGCCATGACCGCCTCCAGTTCGTCCGTTGTCAGGGTTTCGAGCAGTACTGGCGTAACCAGCAGGTAGCGCAGTTTTTTTGAAATTCCCATTACGCCCGCGGTGAGCGCCCGACCTTCGAACAATGGCCAGAGCATGATTTCGGTATAGGCAAAGTTCTGCTGGTGGCAGAACCGTTCAATCTGGCTGCGGAAAGAGCCGGCCGGCAGGGGGGTACAACCCCAGAGCCGTCGGATTAACGCCGGAAAAACCGCGGCGAGCAGCACGAAAAAAAACAGCAGGATAGCCTGTTCTCCCCACTGGGAAAGCTGCAGACGCCAAGGGGATGGCAGGGGAATCAACTGCAGGATGTCGAGCAGCAGGGAAAGCAACAGCCAGGGTAAAATGAGAGGCAGGTTGGTCTTGAGGTTTGAGAGAATAAAGGCCTTGGCCGTATAGAACCTTTCAAAAACAATCAGGTAGCTCCGCCGGGCTCGTGCCCAGAGCATGGCCAGATAACAGAAAAAAAGGCTGATACCGGCCAGGTCGGTAAGGACCGGCAGCTGGGCGGCAAGGGGAATGTGGGCGAAATAGTATTTGCAGTCAAGCAGATAGACATCAACCGCCAAGGAAAGAACAGCCAGGATGGAAAAATGCTGTTCCGTGGCAAAATATGCCCGGCTGTTTTTGCTGCGGGTACCCCGGTGGGCACGGCTCAGCAGAGCATGATAGACAAAGGCCTTGAGCAGAAAAAAGAGAAGACCATCGACCAGGGGGAGAGACGGCTGCTTCGGGACGCTGCCGGTGGAGAGGATAAGAACGACAACAAGCAAATAAAGGAGATTATTGTAGATCAATAGAGCAGTTCCTTTTCCGGGTGGTCCCGGAGTGGCAGAAAAAGGCCGATTATGCGGTGGTTCTTGCTGCCGAATGCCCGCAATGACGGATGAAGGTTGTCTGATGAAGAAAGAAGAGTTGGTTGCGAGCCTTCGAGCTTATTTTAAAGAGAGTGCAGCAGGAGCTCGGAACAGAAATCCTGCGGATTAAGGTGAAGAAAAAATATATCGACCTGGGCGGCTTGGGTCAAGTAAAACAGCCAGCTGAGACTAGAGATTGTTTCTTTGGCAGGTTTTTTTCTGGGGATCGATATGGAGTTTGTCGTTGACAAACAATTTTGTGGTGGTTTATTATATAAAATTAACCATGCGGAAGGGCCTATAGCTCAGTTGGCTAGAGCCACCGGCTCATAACCGGTCGGTCCCTGGTTCGAGTCCAGGTGGGCCCACCAGCTTGCTGCCAGCCGAAAACAAGTATTGCGGAGTGATATTGCCCGAAATTGCGAAGGTGATACGGCAGGAAAATGTTATATTGCGAGAGTCCGGTTGTTTTGCACAGGCGGAATTGCCTGGGCGACTCATGGGGATCGGGGCTCGTTTTGAGTATGATGAAAAGGATAGGTTTTACAGAAAACGCGCGATTACATTGGTTCGTCCGTCAACCATCGAGGCCCAGGAGGTTTATTTTCTGGGAGGAGACAGGAGCGGCCGGGTCAGTGTCCAGAGAAAAGGTGCACCAGTAACAGAGGTGTGCCTTTTTTGTTTTATTAGTGCCGGTATGACAGAATGGCGCAATGCCCGACAGTAAAAGATCTGCTCACATATCTTGATGAAATTGCCTCAGTTGCCCTGGCCGAAGTTTGGGATAATGTCGGCCTGATGGTCGGCAACCTCGGGCACCGGATCTCGGGCATCCTGATAGCCCTTGATCCCACCGCAGAAGTTTTGGCCGAGACGATTGACCGCGGAGCCAATGTCCTTGTTACCCACCACCCGTTGATTTTTCATCCCCTCAAAACAGTAAATACCGATTCACCCGTCGGCCGGTTTCTGCAGCTTGCCATGGCGCATGAGATTGCCGTGGTAAGCCTCCACACCAATCTTGATCAGGCGTCAGGCGGGGTGAATGATGTGCTGGCCACCGCCTTGGGCCTTCAACAGGTCAGGCCGCTGGTTTTGAAACCCGGGTTTCAAGGTATGGGGAATGGGGTCGGCTTTGGTCGCATAGGACACTTGGCTGATATACTCGACGGTTCTCAATTTTTACGGCGTCTGGCAGAGGTACTGGCTCTGCCGGTTCTGGCCGTAGCCGGGCAGTTGCCGGCAACGATCCGGACCGTGGCCCTCTGCGGCGGCAGCGGTTCCGATTTTGCCGAAACCGCCCATGCGGAAGGCGCGCAGGTTTATATCACCGGCGAGGTCAAGCACAGCACGGCCCGATGGGCTGAGGCCAGCGGTTTCTGTGTTGTTGATGCCGGGCATTTTGCCACCGAGTATCCGGTAGTGCCGGCCCTGGAGGCTTTGCTCCAGCAGGCGTCCAAGGAGAAAGACTGGGGGGTTGCGGTCGGGGCCGCGGAAAACCAGAAATCTCCTTTTGCCTTCCATCGCCTTGCTGATTGATGCAAGGCATAGGTTTGACATAGAGGAAATTGAGCCGACCGCAGCGCGTTTGGTTCAGGAGTCAAATGATTTGACTGATCATCTGTAGAGATAACTTCTTGAAGGAGACCACCAATTGAATGAGGAAATCAGACAACTAACAGAGTTGCAGGTCATCGATCTTGAAATCGCCAAGCTGGATATTGAAATGTCAGCGGCGCAGGCCAAGATTGATAAACGACTTCAGGCCTACAATGAACGCCAGGAATCCATTGTCGAGCTTCAGGGGCGGATAAAGACAATCGAGGCCAGGCGGCGGGAGTTGGAAGCGGAGCTTGCCGATGAACTGAACCGGCTCAAGGACCGGCAAACCAAAATGATGCAGGTGCAGACCAATCGCGAATACCAGAGCATCTTGAAAGAAATTGAAGACGGCAAGAAAGCCAACAAGAGCCGCGAAGAAGAGATGGTGCGACTCATGGAGCAGATCGAATCCCTCGAGAAAATCGGGAGCGAGCAGGCCAACCTCAGCGTTGACGAAACCTCATTGATCAGCGATGAAACAAAGGAAGCGGAGAGTCGAAAGGCCTCGCTAGCCGCCGCGAAGGCTGTCATCGAGAAGAAAAGAACGGCGATGGCCCAGGGTTTCAACGCGAGTCTGATCAAAAAATACGATATGCTGCGGCTGCGGCGGAATGGCAGGGCGGTAGTCGGCGTCACGGGTGGGGTGTGCCAGGGTTGTTTCATGAGCATCCCGCCGCAGCAGTACAATGATCTGCTGAAAGGTGATAAGATGTTGTTCTGTCCGACCTGCCAGCGCATTCTGTTTCATCTGCCGGAAAAAAAGGAAGGGTGAGCAGCGGCAGGTAAGCAGTCGTCCTTGAGTAGATGGCAACCGGTATGCTGGGCCGGGGTAGAAGAGATTTCTGTTGTGCAGCAAGAGCGAAACAACAGGAGCAGTTTTGGAGCGGGTGCATGATCGCTGGCCGTTTTTACGGTCAGAGGAAAGTCCGAACTCCGCAGGGCAGGGTGGTTCGTAACGCGAACCGGGAGCGATTCCGGGAAAGTGCCACAGAAAACATACCGCCGCATGTCGGTAAGGGTGAAAAGGCGAGGTAAGAGCTCACCGCTTTCATGGCGACATGAAAGGCAGGGCAAACCCCACCCGGAGCAAGACCAAATAGGAAAACGTCTGAGGGCTGCCCGTCCGATGTTTTCGGGTAGGTCGCGTGAGGTGCCGGGCGACCGGCATCCTAGATAAATGATCATGGCCCTGGTTTTCCAGGGTACAGAATTCGGCTTATAACCCGCTCCAAATTTTTTTTCTGGCGGCCAGACCTGGAATCCCGCCAAGGCAGGAGAAAACGTCGGTATGGCTGCAATGACGCGCTTGAAGGATGTGCAATTCCGCAAAACAATCGCGGCCCCCTCTCCTCATTTTGCGGTTTCATGTCTTCCCTAGCGGTCGCGATTGTACCGGCCGCCGGCACGGGTTCCCGGATGGGACTTGCCGTTCCCAAGCAGTTCCATGAACTGGCCGGACTGCCAATCCTCATTCATACTCTCCGCCGCCTGGAACTGGTCGAGGAACTTGGCGGAATTGTGGTGGTGGTGCCGGCCGGGCACCGGGCGCAGGTTGAGGAACTGGTCTCCCGTTACCGGTTGACCCGGATCCTCGGGGTGGTGGCCGGCGGTCGGCTGCGCCAGGATTCGGTCAAGGCAGGCCTTGATTCTCTGCCGGCGACCACTGAAATTGTTCTGGTGCATGACGGGGCTCGGCCCTTGGTGCCGGTTGCCTTGATCAGGGCCTGCCTGCGGGAAGCGGCCAAGATCGGCGCCGCCATGGCCGCCATCCCGGTCAAAGATACCCTGAAGGCGGTCGCCGAGGATGGACTGATCCTCAACACGGTTGACCGGCAGCAACTCTGGCAGGCGCAGACCCCCCAGGCCATGCGGACGGATCTTTTGCAAAAGGCCTTTGCCGCGGCAGCACAGGACGGCTTTGTCGGTACGGACGAGGCAGCGCTTTTGGAACATATCAACGCGCCTGTCTCCGTCGTCCCGGGCTCCGAGCGAAACATCAAAATTACCAGACCCGAAGATCTGGAGCTTGCCGAGGCCCTGCTTATGCACGAAACAATGCACTGTCAGCCGTTGGCCGGCCTGCGGGTCGGTCACGGCTATGATGTCCATGCCCTGGTGCCGGAACGGCCCCTGGTGCTGGGCGGGGTAACGATCCCGCACCATCTGGGGCTTGCGGGTCATTCCGATGCCGATGTCCTCACTCATGCCCTGTGCGATGCTATTCTGGGGGCGGTGGGCGGCGGTGATATCGGCCGTCATTTTCCGGATTCGGATGATGCCTATAAGGGAATCTGCAGCCTGCGGCTCCTGGAGCAGGTGGTTGAGCTGGCCGCGCAGCGGGGATATATGCTGGTCAACGCCGACATCACCGTGGTGGCGCAGCGGCCCAGATTGGCCGACTTTCTGCCGCAGATTACCGCCAATCTCGCGACCGCCTGCCGGGTGTCGCCGACCGTCATCAACTGCAAGGCAACAACGACCGAGAAGCTGGGCTTTGCCGGCCGCGAGGAGGGCATCGCGGCCTACGCCGTCGTCCTCATGGAATCGAAATAACGCGAATCAAGCAGCGCAGGGACCGATTCAGCCAAGGGGATAGACGGTCTCGATGGTGTGGATCGCCCCCTTTGGGGTGAGGACGCTGGAGTAAAGCTGGAATGTGGCCACCGGAAAAGGCGGGCATTCAAACAAGCTGTTGCCGGCCAGGAAGTTGCCGATTTTGTTGAGCGGTGTGTTGTGCAGCCGGGCCAGGGTGATGTGCGGCGCAAATTTTCTGCCTTCCGGCAGCAGGCCAAGCCGGATCAGGGCGGTTTCTACCTTGTTTCTGAGCTGGATTAAAACCGGTTGCGGCTCGACGCCCACCCAGAGAACCCGCGGCGGCTTGCGGGGCGGGAAATGCCCCACCCCTTTCAGGCGGAGGGAAAAGCCCGGTGTGCGGAGATCGGCAAGGGTCTCGGAAATATCCTGAAATATGGCGCCGTCCACCTCACCGATAAAGCGCAGGGTAAGATGAATCTGCTCCGGCGGCACCCACTTCGCTCCGGGGATGCCGAAACAGAGATCAGCCAGCCCTGCCCGGACATCGTCCGGCAGATCTATGGCCACGAACAGTCGGTACATTTTTTGTCAGCCTTGTTTGTTGGGGTAAGTCTTTAAGGGAATATACGTGTTTTTTCCGGTTTTCAGCCATAGATTTTTCCAGCTTAAGGACCGGAACAGCAGGGCTGGTCGCAAAGGAGAAGAGTTTGTTGCAAGAGATATCCATTGAAAACAGGGCGCCGCTCTTCTGGGAGGTGGACTGGCGCACGGTGGACACGGTCCTGCTCGATATGGACGGCACCCTGCTGGACCGGCATTTTGACGATTATTTCTGGGAGCATTTTGTGCCGGAGGTCTATGCGGCCAAGAACGACGTAACCGTTGAGTTGGCCCGCCGGGAGTTGCTCGCCACCTACAAGAAGACTGAAGGGACCCTGGCGTGGACCGACTTGGATTACTGGTCCCAAGAGTTGGGCCTCGACATTCCGGCCCTTAAAATAAAGATAGAGCATCTCATTGATGTCCATCCATATGTGATTGATTTTCTGAAATTCTGCCGGGCAATCGGCAAAAAGATCCATCTGGTCACCAATGCCCATTCCAAGACCCTGGAAATCAAGATGCGCAAGACCGCCATTGGCGAGCACTTTGATCGGATCGTCTGCGCCGAGGAGGTGGGAATGGCCAAGGAGGACCCGGTATTCTGGCAGCGGCTCGAGAAACTACTCGACTTTGAACCCAAAAGAACCCTGCTTGCCGATGATACGGAAAAGGTCCTGCTTTCCGCCCGTCAGTACGGCATGGGCGTGCTCATTTACGTGGCCCGGCCCAGCAGCACGGGACCGATCAGGTATTCCAGGGATTTCCCCTCCATTGTCTATTTCAAGGAATTGATCGTCCCATAGGTCAATCCACTCACCGGTTGCGGGATTCAGGTTTCATCCAGGTCGTACTTCTTCAGTTTTCTCCAGAGGGAGACTCGATCAATGCCCAGAATCTGGGCGGCAAGTGTCTTGTTGTCTCCGGTTTCCGAAAGCACCCATTCGATATAAGATTTCTCCTGGTCGGCCAGGGACGGAAATTGGCCGTCACGTTTTCTGAAGGTCTGCAACAGCATGCCGCGCAGATCCTCCGGCAGTTGATCGACCTCCAGGGTTTCGCCAGTGGCGAGTGCCACGCCGCGTTCAATAATATTTTCCAATTCCCGCACGTTGCCGGGGAAATCATAACGCATCAGGATATTGGCAAACGCCGGGCTCACATCCTTGATGTTTTTTTGCATGACCGCGGCGAATTTCTTTATAAAATGCTGGATGAGCAGGGGAAGATCATCCTTGCGGTCCGCCAGCGGCAGGATGGTTAAAGCAACCACGTTGATCCGGAAGAATAAATCCTGTCGGAAATGGCCTTCTTTCACCTCATCCTGCAGGTTGCGATTGGTGGCGGCAATAAAGCGCACATCGACCTTGACCGGCTGGGTGCCGCCAACCAGCGTTACCTCTTTCTCCTGAATTACCCGCAGAAATTTTACCTGCATGGCAGGTGACATCTCGGTGATCTCATCCAAAAACAGCGTGCCCCCGTTCGCCATCTCGACCAGGCCTTTTTTCATCTCGGTGGCGCCGGTGTAGGCCCCCTTTTCATGGCCGAAGAGTTCATTGGCCAGCAACTCCTCGTTAAATACTCCGCAGTTCATTGACAGCAGGGGCCCGTTCTTGCGGCGGCTGCAGGTGTGCAGATAACGGGCGAGAAGTTCTTTGCCGGTGCCGGACTCGCCGCTGATCATCACGTTGCTGTCAGTTGTGGCCACCTGGCGCGCCATTTCCAGTAATTTCTTCATCTTCAGGTTGACGGTGATAATTTCATTGCTGCCCCGTACGACCTGCAGATGCTCCTTGAGTTGAATGTTTTCCTTTTTGAGGCTGTGCTTTTCCAGCGCCTCCTTGACGACCTTGCGCACCTCGTCAAGCTTGTACGGCTTGGCAATATAATGGTAGGCCCCGGATTTCATGGCGAGGATGGCGGTATCCACGGTGGCATAGCCGGTGATCATGATGACTTCGGTGTCGGCGTAGAGCTCCTTGGATCTCTCCAGGATGCGCAGGCCATCCACCTTTTCCATCTTCAGATCGGTGATCACCAGGGCGAATTCCTGCTGTTCCAGCAGCTCCAAGGCCTCGGGGCCGCTCTGTACGGCAATGACTTCATATCCTTCCTTTGTTAACACATGAGAAAGGTTTTTCAGGGCGATGGCTTCGTCATCCACCACCAGAATCTTCGGAATATTACGCATGACGTTTCTCCTTATCATTGGAGAGCCAGATGGTAAAGGTTGTTCCCTGGCCGAGGTTGCTGTCAACCCGGATGGTTCCCCCGTGGGCCTCGATGATGTCATGCACCACGAACAATCCAAGCCCTGACCCCTTTCCTACGTCTTTGGTTGTAAAAAATGGATCGAAAATTCGCTTGATATTTTCGGGCTCAATACCCGGCCCATTGTCTTCGACCATGATCTCCACCTCCTCCGGGTCATCCTTCCGTGACAATGATCGGCGGGCGGAGATCCAGATCCGGCCATTTTCGTCCAGAGCATCAACCGCATTTTTTATGAGATTGAGGAAGACCTGCTGGATTCGCTGCTTATCCGCAACAATGGTGAGATCTTCCGGCACTTCCACCGTAATGTTCACCTTGGTGGGCACCTGTCCGCGGATAAGCCTGATCGTCTCCCCAATGAGTTTATTTAGTTCAAGCTCTTTTTTCTCAAATTCCTTGGTTCGCGAAAATTCAAGCAGACTGCGGACAATGTCGCGGGCCTTGTCAGACTGCTCATCAATCTGACTGACCAGATTTTTTCTGAATTCGATGTCATCACCCTCAATCTCTTCCGCCAGAATCTGCGCCGAGGTGGAAATATTGGAAAGCGGATTGTTCAACTCATGGGCAACCCCGGCCAGCAGGGTGCCGAAGGCCGCCAGCTTTTCCGACTGGACCAATTGCTGCTGATGAATCTTCAATTGATGCGTCATTCTGTTAAATGCCTGATAGATAGAAAGAATTTCTTTTTCGGCGTCCTCGATGGGAATGTCGAGCAACTGGCCATGCGAAAGTCTCCAGGTATAATTCTCGAGCTGCTTGAGCGACAGCACTACCCGACTGGCCAGGAATCTGGCCATGGTGATTGAGAGCACAAACAAGGCGCACAGGGAAAAGACAAGAACCTGCCGCGTGGTGCGCAACAGGGCATTAATATATTTTTTTTGCACCCGGGCTGTTTTTTCGGCGAACGAGGTGAGATCCTTGCCATTTGCGCGGATGAAATCCAGCAGGGTGTGCCACTCCCGCCAGTTATTCTTCTCCCCCCCCTCTCCTTTGTTAAAGGGATCGAGCTTGCGCATGTACTGGCTGTAATGATCCAGGATTTCCTGGGCGTGTTCCACCTCTTCGACCGGCGCCAGAGAACAGAATGTTTCCTTGTTCTGCTGCAGCATCTCTTTGAGCTTTTCGCCGTAATCGATGTTTTCGTCATAATCCTTTTTCTGCTCGTAGAGAAAAAAATTCTTCTCAAACCGCCGTAGTTCGAGGGTGAGGTTGAAAAAATCGTCAATCAGCCCGACCTGTTCGACTTTCTGCTCCACCCGCCACACAATGCCATAGGTGACGAGAGCCGTACCCATAATGACGATGAGCAGCAGATAGAAACTGAAAGTGATTTTCCGCCTGATACTTAATTCGCTTTTGAAAAACCTCATCTTAATCCACCCGGGTGTCCAGGCCCAAACAACCTGCCGGCAGAACCATCGGCAGCGCGTCAGTCTCAAATCGATTCAGTGAGGATACTCCCAAGCCGCACAAATGTCCACGAGTTGCATACTGCAACATCAATAATTTTTCTGCAACAGAAAGCGTCTTTCCTTACTCACCACGCCTTGTATGGCCATACTGGCCTCGACTGTTTCATTTAGCAACACCGGGGCTGTTGGTGGCCATGCAGCTATCTGGCTGAAATAAAAGCAATTTTAAATTATTCCACCTGTGGCACGCCCCCTGCAACTCCTTGGGCGAACATGTTCTTAATCGAATGCAAACGAACACATAACTCAAGAGCAACAGGAGTAATTGCCATGAAAACCAATCTTTCCTTTTTCGACAAGCTGATGGTCACCGTCACCTTTGCGGAAGCAAATGCAGCTGGCACGGTTCCGGAGTTCGGGCCGCTAAGCACAGCAGGCTGTTCCGGTCGACCCTTGCTGGACAAGAAGGATACCACAAACACACTGTCCCATGGCATGGCCTCCACCGAGGCCAACGCCTAGGCCAAACGGGCAATCAAATGATTAACCTGCCAGAATTATTAAAGAAATTTGAGGAGGCGATGACCTCCGCCGCATTCGCTGAAGAAGGCGAATTTGACATGGCCAGGCAGATCCTGCAGCATGGGGAAAAATCCCGGAAAAGGGTGCTGCTGGGCATTGACGAACAAGAGATTGATCTGAAAATCATCGGGTATGCGATCAAGCTCTGCCAGCGCGTGGAGGCTGGCCTGGAAATCTTCCATCTTGTGAAAAAGAATGAGGAAGATAGTTCTGTGTCGGCCGAGGCTGCCCGCGCCACGAGCAGATCAGCCGGGAATCAACAGATTGCGCTCCAACGGATGGGCGTTGTTTACAATCCGATAATGTCCAACGACACGCTGGAGAAGGAGCTTGTCGCCCACGTTGCCAAGCGCCGGGACATTCTACTCGTTGTACTCGGCACCCGGGGTAAGAGTAAGGTCGGCAGGCAAATAAAAGACAGCCGCGTCACGATCGATATCTTTAAGAGGCTGCACTGTCCGATCGTGGTCTACGAAGACGCAGTTGAGGCGTACTCACTATAATATCAACCAATTACAGAGGGAGAAACAGCGAACCATGAACGTATCGAATTTTGACAAAAACATGTCGGCGGTGGCTTTTGCCGAAGCTGGCGAATTTGAAACCGCAAGGGGAATGTTACACAATGAAACTGCACAGCGGGGAAATGCTTCGCAACCGGCAAGAGGCGCCGCGCCGCTCCGGAAGAAGAAACCGTATCTGCCGGCCATCGGATTCGGCCTGGTCTCAATCTCCCTTTATGTCATCCTTTTCTCGAACGAACAACTGGTGACAAACACCTTTACCATGGGTGGCTGGTATACGGTTTTGCCGGTTGGCGGCGCTTTTCTTTTTTCTTTCATCCATGGCGCCTTTGCCAGCAACCTGTTGAATGTGCTGGGCCTTGAAGCCAAAAAATGAAGGGGAACAGTACGTCGGTGTTTAGATTGATGGCTGTTCGCCAAAAAAATAACGAAATCACCCTAAAATAAGGAGTTTGAAGGAAATGTATCGCAAATTACTGTTTATGCTGCTGCTCACGCTCATCTCCCTGCCTCTAGCCTCTGCGGCCTTAGCCGGCGGCGGCGACGGGCCGCCCAAGGATATGCTGAAAGGCATCATTACCCAGGTGCAACCGGAGGCCCATTCCATCACCTTTGAAAAGGATGGCACCAAGGAAATCGTTACCCTGATCCTGCCTGCGGCAATGAAGGCCGAGGACGTCAGATTGAACAAAAAGGTCCTTGTGAGCCTTGACAAGCATGCCGGCGAAGGGGTGATCAAGGACATCTCGATCATGTTCATGGATATGACCCTTACCAGGATTATCACCCTGCTGGTGGTGGGGCTGATCGGCGGGCTGTTGAGCGGTTTTATCGGCTCGGGCGGCGCCTTTGTGCTGACGCCGGCCATGATGTCCCTGGGTGTTCCCGGTGCCGTGGCCGTGGCCAGCAATATGTGCCACAAGTTCCCGAAGGCCATGGTCGGAGCCTATAAGCGTTACAAATACGGCCAGGCAGACATCAAACTCGGCCTGGTCATGGCAGCGACCGCCATCATCGGCGTGCAGATCGGCATCAAGATGCAGAAATATATCCTCAACCACTTTGGAAATGCCGGTTCCAACCTTTACGTAAGCTTTGTCTTCATGGTTGTGCTGGTGCTGGTCGGTGGGTATGTGTTATATGATGCCTATAAACTGGCCAAGGGCAAGGGTGAAGCCACGGTGTCCAAGCTGGCCCTCCGTCTGCAGGCAATCAATCTTCCGCCGATGATGCACTTCAAGGTCGCCAAGGTCACGATCTCCGCCTGGGTCACCATCCCGGTCGGTCTTCTGACCGGGATGCTGGCGGCCACCATTGCGGTGGGCGGTTTTATCGGTGTTCCCGGTATGATTTACGTTGTGGGTGCCTCGGCGGTCGTGGCCTCGGCCACCGAATTGATCATTGCTTTCGTCATGGGGGCGTGGGGCTCCATCCAGTGGGGGTTAAGCGGCCTTATCGACATCAGGCTGACCCTGCTTATCCTCGCCGGCTCCCTGATCGGTGTGCAGTTGGGCGCCTTGGGCACCACCTATGTCAAGGATTATATGATCAAAATCGTCATGGCCTCCACCATGCTGATTGTTGCCGTCAGCCGCGGTGCCAAGGTTCCGGGCTATCTGGCCGATCTCGACCTGATTCCGGTTCTCCAAAGCCAGACCACAGCTGCTCTTGAACAGATAAGCTTCTGGGCGCTGGTCACGGCCCTGGGCTCCGCCGCCCTGATCATTACCATTGCCATGACGAAAGGCATGCTACAGGCAAAACACGAACGCGAAGCACAACAGTTAGCACATGTGGTAACCAATGGATAATTACAGAAAGATTCTTGTTGCCTACGACGGATCGCCTTCCAGCCGCAATGCGCTCAGACAGGCATTCACCCTGGCAAATTGGATAAAAGTTGTCGCCGTAATCCCGGACTACATGGGTGATCTTGATCTGACCGGGATCAGTAATATTAAGGAAGTGATCCTTGGTCCCGGCCAGAAACTGCTGGCCGAGGCCAAGGAGATCGCCCAGGCCGAAAAAATGAACATCCTCACCGATCTCGAACAGGGTGAACCGTATGAGCGGATTGTTCAGGTGGCGGCCGAGGAAAATTGTGACCTCATCGTCATGGGCCGCAGAGGCCACTCCCGACTGGAACGGGAACTGATGGGCGGCGTCACGGCGAGGGTTATCGGCCATACCAGCAAGGATGTCCTGGTGGTGCCGGAAAACACGCACTTTGCCTGGGGAGAAATCCTGCTGGCCACCGATGGTTCGAAATACAGCTCCGCCGCTGTCGAACGAGCTCTGGAGCTTGCCCGGCAACACTCGGCGAAACTGAATTTGATCTCTGTCGTCGATGTCAACGATGAATTTTCTGCCCAGGCGCCTGCGGCGGTGAACGAACTCACCGGCAAAGCTCATGCCCTGCTCGAAGAAATCAAGGTCAGAGCAGACGTGTCAGGCATCACAACGCGGACGGTGGTCAAGGAAGGTGAGCCCCATGTAGCGATCACCGAATTAGCCGCTGAAATCGGCGCGACCCTGATTATCCTGGGGTCGCATGGCAGAAAAGGCCTGACCAGATTGCTCATGGGCAGCGTTACCGAAAGGGTGATCGGTTTTGCCCCGTGCCCTGTTCTGATTAGCCACTACCAGATGTGAGACGGTGTTCCGCCGCTGGAGTGTGTCGCGTTCAGCCACACACACTCCAGCGGCGGCTTTATTTAAGGCTGCAGAACCTGCATGACGCCGTCGCTCCAAGTCCCCTCCCCTGCAAGGGCCCGCGCGCCGGGCATTTCTGCCCCAACCTCGCATAAGACCCACCGCCGCTGAACAACAATCCTTTCAACCAGCCGGGCCTGAAAAGCACAACCGACCAGCGAGGTTCATGCTTGCTTTCTCCTGATCTTGGCATCAGTCTTTTCCGGCTTTTTTTCAAGGTGGTTATAGCGGTTCATGGCGGTTTTTGCCAGGCGCTCGATCACCTGTGGCAGATCGGAATTCTTCCAGACCGGGCTGACCGCCGTCGAGTCCAGCAGGCGGGACGCCACCCTGTACGGCGGGTCACTGCCGGGCATAAGGGCTATATCTTCATAGCCAAAATCAATCTCTCCCGCAAAAACCTTGTCAAATAAGCTCGTTACTGTATAGACAAAGAATTTTTTTACGTCGGCGGTGGATTCCGAGATGTTAATTTTTTGACGAAATTCCGGCAGAATTTCATGTTCCTGCTTGGTGAAGGAAAATTGCATGGTCATGGGGGGCCTCCTGATAAAATATGTTGCTTGTCGTCCGTCCGCGATTTTGTTCGGACATGTCAAGGGGCGGGAGGTTTGCCGGAGCATGAAGGGGAGTGCTTCCGGCGGGAAGAAAAAACCGGGCGGTGACTGGTGATGGCCAGAGAAAACAACGGCCCCGCCTGGGCACAAGGTTTTCCCTGGCGGGGCCGCTTAAGATCGTTGGCGAAAAGGAGCTTTGTTTCATGACTTGCTTCCTTATAAAGTGCATTGAGGATGAGCAAGCAGCTGTTCTCTTCTTTGATTAAGGGGGAAGGTGCCATAAAAGTCAAGCGTAAAATACCTGCCAATCGCGCGGCTCGCATTATTTTTTTAATAAAATCGATCGGTTGGCTCCGTGGAGCATGAATGTTTGGTATGTAGTCCGGCAGCCGTCGCAGTTGTCTTGAAACCAACGGTCCAGCTGGGTGAGCCGCGCGCGAGTGAAAACCGGCGGCTCGGCCTGGTGCCAGCCGCCGGTGCCGGTTTTCCTGATGCTGTCCAGAAGGTGGCGGCAGGATTTGTACTGTTTAATCGTGGAGTGCTCCCTGAGTGATGACACGGTAAAGCTGTTGGCCAGAATTCGGCGGAGCGGTGTTTTGTCTATGAAGAATTCCGCCGCGGTGTCGATTTTTCTGCCGAAAACCTGACTGACGCCCCGGCCTAATTCTTCCAGGGTGCGGGGCCCGAAGATCGTTCCTGTAAAGAGGCCGTCGGCCGCGAGCAGCCGGCTGATGTTGGTAAGGGTTTTCTCAATGTTGCTGAACCACTGCAGGGTGCCGTTGGCGGTGATTAGGTGCCATGACTCTGATGTTTTACAACAGGCCATCTCAAGATAGCGTTCGCAGTCCGCCCGCAGAAAGACTGTATTGGAAAAGGCGGCAAGTTTTACGCGGGCCGCGGCAAGCATCTCCTCGGAAAAATCAATGGCCAGAATGCGAGCGGTTGGGAATCGTTCGGCCAGCATCCGGGTATAGTTGCCGGTACCGCAGCCTAATTCCAGGATGTTGCGGAAGGGAGCGGATTCGGCGTTTTTTGCCGCCAATTCAGCCATTTGCCGTGCTGTTTCCTGCTGGATAAGGGCATGGCTGTCATAGGTTACAGCGGCCCGCGAGAATTTTTTGCGGATTTTTTCCTTCTGCAGGTCCTGAACAAGCGAACATTGCCGCGCCAGAAATGGCAGGTGTCCGCAGTTGTTGAGCAGTTCAACGGCAATGGTGTCGTTGGTGTCTGGCATCTGGTTTACCGGGGAGATGATGTCTTGGCGACCGTGGATCAGCAAGGTGTTTATCCCGGCAATCGGACGGTTGTCCGCCTGCGCCACATAGTCGAGCCCGCGCTGCAGCAGAGCCACGGTTGCCGGCGTAAGATTCTGCAGGTATTCCCTTTGCAGGCCGGCTGCAAAGACTCTGAATGCTGACCGATGACCGATAAAGCATTTCCGGTAAAATTCCGTCAGAAAGCCCGCCGGGTCCGTGGTAAGCGCGGCTCGGAGGTGGCGGATTTCAGCTGCCGGCCATTGCCGGCGAATTGACACCAGCGTTAGTTGGCGCACGGCCTCGGGATATGCCCGGGCAAAGTCAAGGGCCAGATAGCCGCCCATGGACCAGCCCACCAGGGCGATTTGCCGGATGCCTTCCCGATCCAGAAAGGTGCGGAGATCATGGACCAGCGTGTCGGGATCAAGCAAGGTGTCCGGGTGGATCCAGGCGGGTTTTTTGGGCGCAACGAGCCGGATGATCCGGCCGTCAAAGCCCAAGCCCGGTAAAAAAACAATAGCCAGATCGGCCGATGCGGCGTGTTTACTAAAATGATGCATGGCAGAGAACATATAGATTCTTACTCCCGGAAGCAAGCGAATAGGTCCGGTCGTGGGTTGGCCGGAAACTCAGAGCAGCGCGAGAAGAAGGCGGGCGGTTTTTTCCAGGACGGCCCGCTGGTGATGGCGGGTGATGGAAAAGCGCAGGCGGGCAGTCCCCTTCGGAACGGTGGGGGGGCGCACCGCAGTCGCGAAGATGCCCTGCGCACGGAGCAGGCAGGCGATTTCGAGGGCCAGGCGGCTGTCACCGATTCTGACCGGCACAATCTGCGAGGGGCCGAGGTCGCCGACAAACCCGCCGGCCTGCAGGCAGTTTTTAAACAGGGTGACCTTTTCGTGCAGTTCCCGCCGCAGGCCCGGTTCGGTTCTGATTAGCTCAAGGGCCGCCAGGGAGGCGCCGAGCACGGCCGGCGGCAGGGCGGTAGCATAGATGAAGCTGCGGGCCTGATTGATCAGATAATGCACCAGCTCCCGGCTGGCCGCCACATAGGCGCCGTAGCTGCCCAGGGCCTTGCCAAAGGTCCCCATGGCGATATCCACCTGACTGCCGACCCCGTCTTCCTCGATGATGCCGCCGCCGTTCGCCCCGAAGATGCCAGTGGCGTGGGCCTCGTCCACCATGAGCAGGCAGTCGTAACGGTTTTTGAGAAAGGCGATGGCGGGCAGCGGACAGCGGTCGCCGTCCATGCTGTAGATCGACTCCACTACGATGAGCGCCTGGTGGAAGCGGCCGCGTTTCTGGGCAAGCAGGGCTTCAAGATGGTCCGGATCGTTGTGCCGGAAGCGGATGACGCTGGCGCCGGCGAGCCGGCAGCCGTCGTAGATGCTGGCATGGTTGAGCCGGTCGGTAAAAATCGCATCGTTGCGGCCGACCAGGGCCGGAATCACGCCGATGTTGGCCAGATAGCCGCTGCCGAAGATGAGGCCCGCCTCCTTACCCTTGAGGCAGGCGATCTCCTCCTCCAGCCGCCGGTGCAACTCCAGATTGCCGCTCATCAGTCGCGCGGCGCCGGCGCCAGCGCCGAGGAGCTCCAGAAAACGGCGGCTTTCGGCAATGACCATCGGGTGTTCGGTCAGGGCCAGATAGTCGTTTGACGAAAAATCGTCGCACTCCTGGCCGGCCGCCTGGCCGACAATTTTTACCCGGCCTTGCCCAAGTCGCTCAAGCCAGGTAAGTTCGCGCAGGGTGCCGGCCGTAATTTTTTTTTGTAATAAGGAGCGGAGACGCTTCATTGGCACGGAATTTCCAACATTGGCAAAAGAAGAAATCCAGGTGCTGCTGGTTATCTTTTTTTCAGACCGAAGATACCGCCACCGCTGTTCGAGGCAAAGGCGGGACCGCGGCTACCGCGATGGGACGGCCGCCGCTTGGCGGATTTCCGTGAGGCCGGCCGGGTAATCTCGTTGACCAGTTCCGGATCGATGGGGGCGAGCGGCTGCGGGCTGCGGTCAACTTCGTGCAGGAGACGATAAAAACGTTCGCAGTCCTTGAAGTAGCTTTTTTTCTTGAGCCATTTCGGCCAGCCGCCTTCGCTGCCTTTTCGATCCTCTTGTTCGAAGAGGGGCAGGTTGGCAAGCAACAAGGCGACTACTTCCTTGACGGCCCGGCTGATGTTGAGCGGCACAAGAATTTCATCGATCCGGGCACGCAGCAGCCGCGAGAACTGATGGGCCTGTGGCCCCTTCTGGGGGGCGGCCGCCAGGTTCAGTTCCGCTTTGGCCCATGGCAGGAGAAGCAGGGCCAGCAGCAGGTGATCGGGCAGCAGGGCGCCCTGCCCATGAATCCGGTCAATGATCCCAAGGTTGGCGAGGAGCCGGACACGGGTGGTGTCTGCGGCATCATCAAGGAGATATTTTTTATAAAAGGGCAGGAGGACGACAAAAATGCCACTGTCCATGGCCAGCCGGGCCCAGGGCTGGCTGGCGCTGCCGTGCAGATCCCGGAAAAATTCGTCCCGGATACGGGAGACCGGGCAGAGCGTGAGTTCCTGGCAATGCCGGGCCATGGCTAGCCAGGTTTTTTCCTCGACCATGAAATTGTTGCGGGCCGCATGGCGAATGACCCGTAACATTCTCACCGGATCACGGGCAAAACGCCGGTCCGGATCGCCGATCATCCGGATAATGCCGCGGTTCAGATCATCTACCCCGCCGGTGTAATCGATAATCGAAAAATTTTCGATCTCGTAGAACAGGGCGTTGATGGTCAGATCCCGGCGAAAGGCGTCTTCGGCCGGGTTGCCGAAGGTGTTGTCGGCGGCCAGTACCGCCTCACGGGAATCGCCGTTGCCAGCCTCATCGTACTCGTTGCGACGCCGGAAGGTGGAAACCTCGATGATCTTGCCGCCGGGGAAAAAAACTTGTACCAGACGAAAGCGGCGGCCGATCAGGCGGCTGTTGCGGAAAATCTTGCGGAGCTGGCCGGGCCGGGCATCGGTGCTGATGTCGAAATCCTTCGGGGTTTTACCGAGATAGAGATCGCGAACGCCGCCGCCCACCAGATAGGCGGTATGGCCGGCGTCCCGCAGGCGATACAGGACCTTGAGGGCCTCCCGATCGATATTCTTTCTGGAGATGGCATGTTCCGATCGAGGAATGATCCGGGGAACAGGGTCAACGACCGGCAGGCAGCCGTTTTCAGGCGCAGCGGGCATGGCTTGTTTTATCAATGTTTCGGGACACGCGTTGCCGGTCAGGAAATGACAGGTTCTTTGTAGACCGATTCGGCCTGGGAGACAAACATGTCGAACACCTCGCGAACCGTCAGGATTTCTTTCATTTTATAGACATTTTCGCCGGTGAACACGAGCCCATTTTCAATATCGCCGTCATGGGCCTTGATAAGGCGGTCGGATATGCAGTAATAATGGTCGCATTTTTTCAGGCACTTAAATTGACATTCCTTGGCCTTCAGGTCGTCGCCGCGCAGCAGTTTTTCCGCAAAAGGCGTCCTGATGGCTCGGCCCGGCATGCCGACCGGCGAGTGGATCAACACCACGTCCTCTTTTTTGGCATTCAGATAGGTCTGCTTAAAGGCGTCGGATACGGAGCATTCCTTGGTAAGCACGAAACGAGTGGCGATCTGTACCCCGTCCGCTCCGTATTTATCCATTAGTTCAGCCATTTCGTAGCCGTTGGTGATGCCGCCCGCCGCAATGAGCGGCACCTTGCGCACCACCTCTCGGATGCTGGGAAACAGATCGCGCAGGGCCACATCGGTGCCCAGATGACCGCCCGCCTCCTTGGCCTCGACAATGATGGCGGCGGCCCCCATTTTTTCGGCCAGTTTGGCAAAGGCCGGCGAGGAAACGATGGAGACGATGGGCGTGTTGGTTTCTCGGCCTATTTTGTAAATGTCGCGAGAGAATCCGGCGCCGGTGATGATCATATCGACCCCGGCCTCGATGGATGCCATGACCAGATTGTAAAAATTTTTCATGGCGTACATGATGTTGACAGCGATGATGCCCTTGGTGAGGCTTTTGGCCTTACGGATATCCGCTTTCAAATCTTCGGTGGGAATGGACGAGCCGCCGATGGTACCGATGCCGCCGCACTCCGCCACCGGCACGGCCAGGGCGGAGGTGGAAACCCGGATGGACATGCCGCCCTGGATTAAGGGGATTGGTGCGGTAAAGGGGCCGATGGTCAGTGGGGGTAGTTTCATTTGAAAATATTATTCTCCGAAAATAGTTGCATTTCTGATCCGAACGAATATGACCGGCTTCACCCTGTTTGTCAAGCGAAGCTTCTGAATTTCAGTCCTTCTTCCGCCGAATTGCATGCCAGCGGCTTGACTTTTCCTGCCATGAGGGAGTAAACTCGCTTGCTTCTCAAGAAAACAGCCGGATGGCAGCTTCTACTATTATATAATTGCAAACAAGCAGTGCGAGAGAGGACGGTAAGTTGACGGTTACGGCCCTGAAAGGCTTCAAGGATATTCTGCCCGACGAGGTGCATGTCTGGCAGCGGATTGAGCGGATTGCTCGAGATATCTTCCATCGTTTCGGTTTTGCCGAAATCAAGGTGCCGGTGCTCGAAAAGACCGAACTCTTTGTGCGCTCCATCGGCGAGGCGACCGATATCGTGGAAAAGGAGATGTACACCTTTGTCGACCGCAACGGCGCCTCGGTCACCATGAGGCCGGAGGGGACCGCTTCGGTGCTCAGGGCCTTTATCGAGCACGGCCTGCATGCGAAGCAGCCCGTGAACCGGTTGTACACCATCGGCCCCATGTTCCGCCATGAGCGGCCGCAGAAGGGCCGGCTCCGGCAGTTTCATCAGTTGAGCGTCGAGGTGGTCGGCACTGACAAGCCAAGCGTCGATGCCGAGCTTATGGCCATGGCCTGGCTTCTCCTGCAGGAGCTGGGGCTCTCGGTTAGCCTGCAGATCAATTCTCTGGGCTGTCCGCAGTGCAGGCCTGTCTTCAAGGAAAAGCTGGTCGGGTTCCTGGAAGGGCTGGGCAGCGGGCTCTGTGCCGACTGTGAGCGGCGGCGGCACACCAACCCGCTGCGGGTTCTGGACTGCAAAAGCGAACACTGCCAGCAGCACTACCGGCAAGCACCCGTTATTCTCGAGCATCTCTGCGCGGGCTGTGCCGACCATTTTCGCGCCACTACCGATGGTCTGGTGAGCCTGGGCATCCCCTATGCGGTCAATGCCTTCATGGTGCGCGGCCTGGATTACTATACCCGCACCACCTTTGAACTGCTGACCGATGCCCTTGGCGCCCAGAGCGCGGTGGGGGCCGGCGGCCGTTATGACGGCCTGGTGCAGCAGCTGGGCGGGCCGGATCTGCCGGGCATCGGTTTTGCCATGGGCGTTGAGCGGCTGGTGCTTTTGAGCAGCCAGCAGGAAGCCGTTGCCAGCGGCAATGAGCCGGAGCTCTTTCTGGTGGCGCTCGGCGAGGCGGCCTTGGCCACGGGGTTGCGACTGGTGCATGGACTCAGGAGTTGCGGTCTGCGGGTGGCCATGGACCATGAGGGCCGCAGCCTGAAGAGCCAGATGAAACAGGCGGACAAGCTGCGGGCGCGCCGCACCCTCATTATCGGCGACAATGAACTGGCCGCGGGCGCCGGGCTGTTGAAGGACATGCTAGTCGGCTCCCAGGAAACCTTACCGCTGCCCGGCGAGGTGGCGGCCTGGTCCGCGGCCCTGGCCAGCAGATTCAGGCAGGAACAGTAGACGATGGCGCCGCGCATAGCGGTACATGGCGGCGCGGTTCAATTTTGATATACTTGCAATAGAAAGGAGCACAACGTGATGGAATCCATGGGAGGACTCAAACGGAGTCATTCCTGCAATGATCTCGGGCCGGAACTGGTCGGCCAGGAGGTAACGCTGATGGGCTGGGTGCTGCGGCGCCGAGACCATGGCGGCGTCATTTTCATAGATCTGCGGGACCGGCGGGGGATCACGCAGGTGGTTTTCAGCCCGGAGGTAAACGAGCCGGTGCATGCCAAGGCCCATAGGCTGCGCAGTGAATGGGTCATCGCGGTCAGGGGCCGGGTGAGCCGGCGGCCGGCAACCATGGAGAACCCCAATCTGGCGACCGGCGCCATCGAGATATTGGCTGACGAACTCCGGCTGCTCAATGCCAGCCAGACCCCGCCCTTCCCCCTTGACGAAGAGATGGAGGTCTCTGAGAATCTGCGCCTGAAATACCGGTATCTTGACCTGCGGCGGCCGGCCATGGCCGCCAATCTGATCTTGCGACACCAGGCGGTCCAGGCCATCCGCGCCTATCTGAACAGCCATGATTTTCTCGATATCGAAACCCCGGTGCTGACCAAGTCCACCCCGGAAGGGGCGCGCGATTATCTGGTGCCCAGCCGGGTCAATCCGGGCAAGTTCTACGCCCTGCCCCAATCGCCGCAGCTCTTCAAGCAGTTGCTGATGGTAGCCGGCATGGACCGCTATTACCAGGTGGTCCGGTGTTTCCGGGACGAGGACCTGCGGGCCGACCGCCAGCCGGAGTTCACCCAGGTGGACATGGAACTCTCCTTTGTGGAAGAGGAGGAGATCTACGCCCTGATCGAGGGCATGATGGCGACCCTTTTCCGGGAGACGATTGGCGTGGCGCTGGCCCCGCCCTTTCCGCGCATGAGTTATGCCGAGGCCATGGGCCGTTACGGCACCGACCGGCCCGACACCCGGTTCGGGTTCGAGCTGGTGGCGCTGACCGAGGCGGTGCGGAACTGCGGCTTTCAGGTCTTCAGGCAGGTGGTGGAAAAAGGCGGTCTGGTCAAGGCGATCAACGCCAGCGGCTGCGGGGATTTTTCCCGCAAGGACCTGGACGATCTGACCGCCCATGTCGCCCAGTTCGGCGCCAAGGGTCTTGCCTGGGTCAAGATTAAGGAAAACGGCGACTGGCAGTCGCCCATTGCCAAATTTTTTACCGACGAGGAACGGGCCGGCATGGCCGGCATCCTGACTGCGGCGCCGGGCGATCTCCTCTTCTTTGTGGCCGATCAGCCAGCCGTTGTCCACCAGGCCCTATCCGAGCTGCGCCTGGAACTGGCCCGGCGGCTCAAGCTGCTCGACAGCCGGCAGTACAGTTTTGTCTGGGTGACTGATTTTCCGCTTCTTGAATACGACCAGGAGGCAAAACGCTACGCCGCTGTGCATCATCCCTTTACCGCGCCGCAGGAAGAGGATCTGGAGCTGCTGGCGACTGAACCCGGCCGGGTTCGCAGCCGGGCCTATGATCTGGTGCTGAACGGCACCGAAATCGGCGGCGGCAGCATCCGGATCCACCGCAAGGATATTCAGGAGCGGGTCTTTGCCGCTTTAGGCATCAATGCCGACGAAGCAGCGGAAAAATTCGGCTTTCTGCTCCAGGCCCTGGAGTTCGGGGCGCCACCTCATGGCGGTATCGCCTTTGGCCTGGACCGGCTGCTCATGATCCTGGCCGGCCGGGACACCATCCGGGACGTCATCGCCTTTCCCAAGACCCAGAAAGCCACCTGCCCGCTTACCGATGCCCCGTCCGAGGTGGCTCGCAAGCAGCTCACCGAACTTTCCCTGCGGCCTGACTGGAAGTAGGCAGCCGCGCTGTCCTCGATACTCCCGGTGCGGCAGATTGCCGCACCGGTCCGGTCGTGTTTTCCTGCCATTGTCCTCCCCCCAGAACCAGCCGTAATTCCGTCTTTTTTGTTAGTCGAAAAACATAATGATATCATTACGGTAGGTATTTTTTTTTGTTGACACCGGCGCTGCCGGCTGATAATTATTGTTAATATTGAATAGCTATTCATTCAAAACCGTGCAGCAGGTGAATATGGTAAGACTTACCCTCCTCCAGAAATTTTCTTTCGCCTCCCTGCTGGCGCTGGTCGTTTTCGGGCTGGTTTTTGACCGGATCGTGACGGCGGCCATGGAGCGGGACATGCGGGCGCATGCCGTGGAAACCTGCTCCGCCAGCCTGAGCCGGGAGTTCCAGAAGGAGTTTCAGGAAAGCGAACTGCGGACGCCCGTCACCGGTTCGAGCTATCCGGTTCTTCTCAAAAAGATCAAGCACCTCAACTTCTGTGCCGATGTCAGGCAGATCACGATCTGGAGCCGGGAGGGCGCACTGGTCTGGGCCGAGGATATGCGGCTGATCGGCTCTGCCGGCCTGCCGGCAAACCGCGAACTGCAGCGCGCCCTGGCCGGAGAAACCGTTGTGCTGGCATCTCCAGCCGAGTATTCGCTGAAGAACGATCCCGGTGAAGCAAAACACATCCCGAAGATGCAGACCATCTTTGTGCCAATTCGGTTTCAGCCGCAGGGTCAGGTGGACAATGTCCTGGAGGTCCGCAACGCCACCACCGGCATCGACCATGCAGTCTCTCGCCACAACCGGATCATCTGGCTGGCGACGGCCGTGGGCATGGCCTGTCTGTATGGTCTGTTCTTTGGGATCGTCCGCTCGGCCTCACGGCAGCTCGTGGCCCGGAACGAAGAACTCGACGAGTCGGAAAAAAAATTCCGCCACCTGGTGCGGGCGGCCCAGGATGGCATCATTTCCTTTGATTGCCAGCAGCGAATTTTGATGATCAATCAGGCGGCGCTGCGGTTGTTCGGCTATGAGGAGGCCGAGGTACTCGGCCAGCCGATTTCTTTGCTCATTGCCGATTCCTCTCAACTGGGCTTTCGGGAGCGGGTGACGGTGCTCTGCCGGGATCTTGCCTGCTCGACCGGTGGCAGCGAGATTTTTGAACTGGCGGCCCTCCACCGGGATGGCCGCCAGCTGGCGGTAGAGTTGACCCTGTCCCGCTCGAAGGCCAGTAAGGCCTGTATGGCCACGGCCATTATCCGGGATATTTCGGAGCGTGACCGGGCGGCAAAAGTCCTGCAGCGGAGTGAAGCTCGCTTCCGCGCCATGTTCGAGCAGTCGCCTTACAGCATCCAGATGCTGGCGCCGGACGGCGTGACCAAGGCGGTGAATCCGGCCTTTGAGAAATTGTGGGGCCTCTCCCTGCCGGATCTTGCCGGCTATAACATTCTGCAGGACGCCCAGTTGGTCAGTCTGGGGGTCATACCCTTTATAAAAGGGGCCTTTACCGGCAAGGCCTGCGAGATCCCGGCCACGGCCTATGATGCCTCGGCCGTAGCGGCGCATGGCGGCAAGCGATTTGTCGGTTCGGTTTGTTATCCCATCAGGGATGTCGAAGGCCGGGTCGAAGAGGTGGTCATCATGCATCACGACGTGACCGAACAGAAGCGGATTCAGGAACTGCTCATCCTGGCCAAGCAGGAGTGGGAAGAAGCCTTTGACACCATAAACGATGCCATTACTCTGCATGATGCTGATTTCAATATCATCCGCATCAACCGGGCGGCTGCCGATCTTCTCGGGTTGCCTATAACCGACATTCTGCACGGAAAATGCTACAAGGCCTTTCACTGCGGCGACAAGCCGCCGGCCGGTTGCCCGGCCCGTGTTGCGCTGCAAAGCGGCAAACCAGCGATTGTCGAGCGCTACGATCCGCATCTGGGCAGATATCTTGAGGAAAAAGCCCTGCCGCGTCTCGATACCATGGGCCGCCTGGTCGGTTTTGTGCATGTGGTTCGCGATATCACCGATCGCAAGCTGGCCGAGGTCGAACAGAAAAAATTGAACGCCCAACTGCTGCTTTCCCAGAAGCTGGAATCCGTGGGCCGACTGGCCGGCGGCGTAGCCCATGATTTCAACAATGTGCTCACCGCCATTATCGGCTTCAGTGAACTGGCCCTGGACGAAATCGATTCCAGCCATTCCCATTTTGAACATTTCCAGACCATCCATGATTCCGGCATCAAAGGGGCGGCGCTGGCCAGACAGTTGCTGGCCTTTAGCCGGCGGCAGGTGCTGGAGATGAAGGTGGTCAGCTTGAACGACACCATCGAAGGGATGGGTAAGATCCTGAAACGGGTTATTGGCGAAGACATCCAGATCGAGATCCGCAAGGCAGACGATTTGCGAAATATCATGGCCGACCCGGGGCAGATGGAGCAGGTATTGATGAATCTGGCGGTCAATGCCCGCGATGCCATGACGCACGGCGGGCGTTTAGTTATTGAGACGGCCAATGTGGTGCTGGGTGAAGAGGACATTCGGGGCCAGGAGGGCGTGAGTCCCGGTGAGTTTGTCACGATGGCGGTGCAGGATAGCGGCGCCGGCATCGCCCCCGAGATTCTGCAGAATATCTTCGAGCCGTTTTTTACAACCAAGGAAGCCGGCAAGGGCACCGGGCTTGGCCTGGCAACGGTGTTTGGCATCGTCCGACAGCACAGCGGCGTCGTTACCGTGGCCAGTGAAGTAGGCGCCGGCACGACCTTCACGGTCTATCTGCCGGTCACCATGCAGCAGGCTGACAAATACAGCGCGGACCGACAAAGCCTGGTCACACTGCACGGCAAGGAAACCGTGCTGGTGGCCGAGGACGACCAGGCGGTCAGGATGGTGATCGCCAAGATCCTCGAACCGTTGGGCTACCACCTGCGGTTGGCGGCAAACGGTGAAGAGGCCCTGCGGCTCGGTGCCGGTCATACCGGCCGTATCGATCTGCTCCTGACCGACGTCGTCATGCCGGGCCTTCCCGTCCGCAAACTGGTCGATACCCTGGTGGCGGCCCGGCCGGAACTCCGGGTGGTATTCATGTCCGGCTATACCGACGAAGCCATTGCCCGGCACGGGGTCTTGCTGCCGATGGTGAATTTTATCCAAAAACCGCTGACGCCAAGGACTTTGGCCACGAAGCTGCGCGAGGTTCTTGATGCCCCGCACCCTGGCGCGGGCGGTGCATCGCCGTTGCCGCCGGGGCAAGCGGCCTGACCGCCTGGTCGTTTGCTTTTCGGAGAGTCATGATGGAAGTCGTTTTTTTGGGGGTGGGCGAGGCCTGCGATCCGGGTCAGTCAAATACCTCGCTCCTGGTGCGTCACGACAACGGCACCACAGAGCAGCAGGTGCTGCTCGACTGCGGCTTTACCGCGGCGCACGACTATTTCCGGGTTGCCGCCGGCCATGCACTGGACGGGCTGTGGATCTCCCATTTTCATGGTGATCATTTTTTCGGAGTGCCGCTGCTGCTGCTGCGGTTCTGGGAGGCGGGGCGCACGCAACCGTTCGTCATCCTCGGCCCGGCCGGCGGCGAGGCGCGGGTTCTGGCGGCCATGGATCTGGCGTATCCCGGCATGCGGGAGCGCTTTTCCTTTTCCCTGGAGTATATGGAAGTGATACCTGGTCATGAGGTGGAAGCCGTCGGCTTCCGTTGGCTGGCGGCCGCAACCGACCATTCGCTCGCCAGCCTGGCGGTTCGGCTGGAAGGGGGCGGCAGGACGCTGTTCTACAGCGGCGACGGCCGGCCGACGCCGGCGACGGTCAAGCTGGCGGCAGGCTGCGATCTGGTGGTTCATGAGGCCTTTCGCTGGCAGGGGGAGACGCCGGGGCACGGCTCGGTGGCCGGTTGTCTCGAGTTCACCCGGCTGGCCCAGGCCGTTCGCCTGGCGCTGGTCCACATCCAGCGGGAGGAACGGCGTTGTTTTGCCGGGGAGATCCGCCGGCTGGCGGGCAAGACCTCGGACTTTGAGGTGCTGCTGCCCGTAGCCGGCGATATTGTCGTCCTGTAGGTTCCTATAGCAGCTTGTCGTTGATCACGATTTTAGCGTTGCTTTTCATATTTTTCAACCAGCCGGCCAAGAGGGTCATTTTTTCCCCTTCCAGAAGCTGTTTTTCAATGTTCGCTCGCTGTTCCTCAAAGGCGTCGTCGGTCGGCTCCTTTTTCTCCTTGAGCCGGTAGACGTAAAAGGTTGTATCTTTGACCTCGATCGTCTCCGGATAGGGATTTGCCGGCGACAGCCGCAGGCCCTTTTCCAGGAGTGGCGCGGGCAGCGTCTGTGTCGCCGTTGTGCCGGGATTGGTCCGTGAAATAAACCCGGTTTCGGCAAGGGTTTTGCCGGTTTTTTTGATCTCCATTACCCAGGCCTCGTGCTGCGGTGCTGCCTTGCCTGCGGCCAGGAGGGCTTCCGCCGCCTCCCGGGCCAGTGTTCCCATCCGTTCGCCTGCATAATCCGCTGCAACCTTATCCTTTACCACGGAAAGCGCCTGCGTTTCCGGCGTTTTGCTGTCCTCCGCAAAGATGATGGCATATCCCTGATCGAGCTTGACTAAAGAGCTGAGTTCCCCCTTTTTCAGCGCAAAAGCCGCATCCAGAAAAGCCTGATTTTTCAGGATGGCCGGCGAATTGCCCGTGGCAGGGGGGGAATTCTTTTGAAAGAAGTCGGTCTTCGCCACTTCAACCTTGGCGGTTTCTCCATATTTTGCCAGGCTGCCGGCCAGAATTATTTCCTCGTAAGCCTTGTTGGCCCGGGCAACGGTCTGATTGCCCGCCTTGTTTTGCTTAAGCGACGCCACGATCTCTTTGTGTACCTCTTCAAGGGGCCTGGTCTGGCCCGGCAGAATTTTTTCCACCTTGAGGATATGAAAGCCGAAGTTTGTTTTGATCAGATCGCTGACCGCGCCTGCCGTCAGGGCAAAGAGGGCGTCGTCGAGGGGTTTCATCAGCCGCCCCCTGGAAAAGGTACCGAGACCGCCGCCCTGCGCGGCGGCGGGGCCCTCGGAATACTGTTTTGCCAGTTCCGCAAAATCCTGGCCCGCGGTCACCTTTGCCAGGACCTCTTCCGCCAGGCGCCGCTTGGTGTCAACGACTTGCGCCGCGGCGTCGGGCTCGACTTTAATCAGAATGTTGCGGACGGCGCGTTGTTCCGGTACGGAATAGCGGTCCATGTTCTGCTGGTAAAATGCCGTAACCTCATCGTCGGCGATCTGGACGTCGGCCTCATCGTCCTGCACGAGAAAGGTAAGATAGTTGATCTTGATCTGGGGTTCGGTTTTATAGTTTTCCTTGTTTTTTTCGTAATAGGCGGTCAGTTCTTCCTCGGTGCCGCGAGCCTTCTCCTTGAAATCGTCGGCAGCAAACCGGACATATTCCAGATTGCTTTCGCTGTTTTCGTAGCGGAAGCGGTCCCGGGCCGCGGCTGGCGAGACTTTGGCGATTCTGCCGATCGCCGCCACCACCTGCTTGGCGATGAGATCGCTGCGCAACGAGGCCTCGAATGTGGGCGGTGTCATCCGGGAGGTGGCCAGCGCCGCTTTATACTGATCCATATCAAAGGAGCCATTGTTTTGAAAGGCCGCCATCTGCTCAATGGTCTGTTTTATTTCCAGCTTGCTGGTCAACAGCCCTATCTCCGCGGCGCCCTGCCTGAGCAGCACGGTCTGAACCAACTGCTCAACCGCCTGCTCCTTCAAGTTGAGCGTCTTGATCATCTCCTCGGACAGGCTGCCGCCCAGTTGATCGCGGTAGGTCGAGGTGAGTTGTTCAAGGGTGCGCCGGTATTCCTGATAGGGAATGGTTTCGTCGTTGACCAGCGCGATTTCATTGCTGCCGGTCCGCGTTTTGCCCCCGACACCCCAGAAGATGAAGACAATGGCAATGATGAGGACCGTGCCCTGTATGATTTTCGACTGCGCCTTTCTTCGAAATATGTCCAGCATGGCAAAAATAGCTCCTTTTTTTGTAACTACTCAGGTGGATAGTCTGTAGGTGTTTAGTCTATTAGTTGTGGGAAATTACAAGATGAGGCCGGCTTGGGCCTTGCCGAGGCGGCCATTTCTTGCCTAACGGTCTAGCCGTCTCGCTCAACAGCCGCAGCCATGTCTGCCACCGGCCCCTGGCAGTCACGAATACGAATCCCTGCCAAAATACCCAAACGAATCTTCCTTGGCTACTGAAAAAACTTGCCGGAACATAAGGACGGCCGGCGTAATGGCCTGGGTTGTGCGCAATATCCAGCCGCGCCCCGGTTTTTTGCAGTACCGGACGCCGTGGTACGCTGGGGAAAATAGTCGTTGACAACCCACTATATAGGGGGTATCTATTTTTTTACATCACAATATGTTGTGTTTTTGTGCAGGCAAGGGCGCTTCGCGATTGCTGGTGTCCGGCAGCGGAGTTTTCTTTGGAAGAACGACAGAGGAGGGGCGGAATGGGGCTGGTGATGCCGATCAAGGCGGAGGAAAAGACGAAAGGCGTTACAACAACAGGCAGCATCCAGGCCCAGGGCGATCCCACGGATCTTGCTCTCTTTGTCCGGACCTCCCAGGAGGACATGACTGGCTGGAACCGGCAGCGGATCGTTGACGCCTTGCTGCGTGAGACCTTTGTCGATCTGGATACTGCCGAGCGGATCAGCCTGGAGGTTGAGCAGACCGTGGCGAGCGGCAAGATTAAGACCGTCACCGGCCCGCTGATCCGGGAATTGGTGAATGCCAAGCTGCTGGAGCTTGGCCTGGAGCAGGCCCGCCGCATGCACACCCGGCTTGGCGTACCGCTCTACGACGTGGACCAGCTTCTGGTCCACCCCAACAAGGAAAACGCCAATGTGCCACACGGCCCCGAAGCCACCAACCTGACCCTGGCCGAGGGCATCAAGAAGGAATACGCCCTGCTCCATGTCTTTTCTCCCGAGGTGGCCGATGCGCATCTGAGCGGCGATCTGCACATGCACGATCTGGGCTTTATTGACCGGCCCTACTGTTCCGGCCAGTCTCTCGAGTACATCAAGAAATTCGGTCTCAATCTGCCCCATGCCTTGTCCATGGCGGCGCCGGCCAAGCATGCCGAGGTGCTTCTGGCCCATATGGTTAAATTCGCCGCGGCCCTGCAGAGCCATTTTGCCGGCGCCATCGGCTGGGATGCGGTCAATCTGTTCTATGCGCCGTATCTTGAGGAGTTGAGCGACCGGCAGGTAAGACAGCTTGCCCAGATGCTTATTTTCGAATTTTCCCAGCAGGCCGTGGCTAGGGGCGGCCAGGCGATCTTTTCCGATATCAATATATATTGGGAGGTGCCCAAACATTTTGAAGATGTGCCGGCCATCGGACCGGGTGGCAAATATACCGGCAAGACCTACCGGGAATACGAAAAGCAGGCGCAGCGGTTTGCCTGGGCCCTGTTCGATGTCTATAAAGAGGGCGATGCCAGCGGCCGGCCGTTCTTCTTTCCCAAGCCGCTCGTCCATATCACCGAGAAGTTTTTCCAGACCGCCGGCCACATGGATTTCCTGCACCACATCTGCGACGTGGCGGCGGACAAGGGCAACACCTATTTTGTCTTTGACCGGGGTGACACCGCCAAGATTTCCGAGTGCTGCCGGTTGAGTTTCAAGCTGGAAGCCTCGGATTTCGAGGATGCCAAGAAGCCTTGGCGCATGCGCTATTCAGCCCTGCAGAACATCACCATCAACCTGCCGCGCCTGGCCTACCGAGCCAAGGGCGATGACACCGAACTCTTCTCCCTGCTGACCGAACGGATGATGCTGGCGGTTAAAGGCCACGAGCAGAAAAAGAAATTCATTGAAAAACTCATGGCTCACGGCGAGAATGGCCCCCTTTCCCTGCTGGCCATGCAGCTGGACGGCCAGGCCTATCTGCGGCTGCACCGCTGCACCTATTTAATCGGCATGGTTGGCTTAAACGAACTGGTCAGGGTTCATATGGGCCAGGAGATTCACGCCTCCGACGAGGCCATGAAGTTCGGGCTCAAGGTTATTGCCCACATGAATCTTCTCTGCCGGAAGCTGAGCGAAGAGGCGGGCATGCGCTTCGTGCTCGAGCAGACGCCGGCCGAGAGCACGGCCTACCGCTTCGCCAAGCTGGACATGGCCCATTTTCGAGAGCAGGCCCGCCCGGTGCTGCAGGGCAATGTTGAAACTGGTGACGTCTATTATACCAATTCGACCCTCTTTAACGTGGGTGCGGTCATGAATCCCATTGACCGGGTTCTGCGGGAGGGACTGTTCCATCCGCTGATCGAGGCCGGCTCCCTCACCCATATCTGGCTGGGCGAGGCCCGACCCGACAAGGAGGCATTGGCCTCCTTCGTGATCAATATTTTCCGGCACACCCAGAACGACCAGGTGGCCTTTTCGCCGGAGTTCACCTCCTGTCTGGATTGCGGCCGGACGAGCCGGGGCCTGCGGGAAAAATGCGCCTCCTGCGGCTCGGCGCATGTAGACGGCATCACCCGGATCACGGGCTATTTCACCAAGGTGTCGAGTTGGAACAAGGGGAAACTCGCCGAACTGCGGGACCGCTACCGGAACGTCAACCAGTTCGGGACAGGGGCAGAGGCGTAATCGGGGAGCCAGGGGCAGGCGTTCCCCCCCCTCGTCTGCCCCGGCTCCTGCTGTAACAAGGAACGGAGGAAAAGAAAATGACGCTGTTTACCAAGGACGACTGCGTGCGTTGCGCACGGCTGAAGAGGCAGTTCAATCTGGCGGCCATGGAGGTGCGCGTCGAGGTGCTGGACGATACCAATTCGAGCGCCCTGGCGCATCTGGCCTGGCACAGCCTGGTGGAAGTAGCCCGCAAGAACCTGCCGGTTCTGGTGCTGGACGACAGTTCCACCGAGGCCGATTTCGGCCGGATCGAGCATCTGCTCACCAGGCGGGCCATCCAGTATGGTGTTGTTTTTCGGCCGCCGAGCCCCCGGCCGGGCTGCGAATCCGGCCAGTGTCGCATGAATTGATGGTTTTTCTGCGTATGGCATTATCGTGTCCGGCATAAAGGGTTTTCTCGAAACCTCGTTTGTTGACTGGCCCGGCCGGGTCTGCGCGGTTGTCTTTCTGGGCGGCTGCAACCTGCGGTGTCCGTTCTGCCATAACGCTTCGCTGGTGACCGAGTCGGAGAAATTTCCCGACATTCCCGTCGAGGCGATTCTGGCGCGGCTGGCGCCATACCGCGCGTGGCTGGGCGGGGTGTGCGTCAGTGGCGGCGAGCCGACCCTGAGCCGGGAACTGCCCGGCCTGCTGCAGCGGCTGAAACGCGAAAACTGGGCCGTGAAGCTGGACACCAACGGCACCAGGCCGCGGGTGCTGGCTCAACTGCTGGCCGAAGACCTGGTCGATATGGTGGCCATGGATGTCAAGGCCCCGCTTGACCAGGAAAAATACAATCGCTGCGCCGGCACCCCGGTGAATCTCGAACATCTTGCGGCAACCATTTCCCTTATCCGGCAGAGCGGGATCGCCCATGAATTTCGCATGACCGTAATGCCACTGCTCCACACGGAAGATGACATTGGCAACTGGGCCGACCAGCTGCGGCCGAACCGGGCCACTGCAACTCGTCTGAAGTTGCAGAATTTCAATCCTCGTGCCACATTGGTGGCGGAATTTGGCTGCTCGCCCCCCTTTTCCGGCGAGGATTTTGATAGATTACAAAGCATTGTGGCATAGTCGCTCGGCAAGGGAAGGGCGGGCGTCCAAAAAAAAACGATAATGAGTTGTTGACAAAGCTTGCGGCCTATATTATGAAGCAGTATTCATTTTATAAGGTATCTATCACATGCGTGTAAGCAACAGAGTGGGATCAACAATAATATTCTGAAATCTTAAGGAGGAACAGCATGGCATCGATCGAACATAATGGTAAATCCTTTGAAGTTGATGAAGACGGCTTCTTGGCAAAGGGTATGACCGAATGGAACGAGGAGTGGGTTGACTACGTAAAAAGCATCGAAGGTATTACTGAGTTGACCGAAGAGCATCGCAAGGTTATCGATGCTCTTCAGGAATACTATAAGAAGAACGGCATCGCCCCGATGGTCCGTATCCTCTCCAAGACCACCGGTTTCCCGCTGAAGAGAATCTACGAACTCTTCCCCTCTGGTCCTGGCAAAGGAGCCTGTAAAATGGCCGGCCTGCCGAAACCGACGGGTTGCGTATAAGTTGTCTGTAGTAGAATGAATGGAAAAGGGGGGAGCAGGCGTTTGCCTGTTCCCCCCTTTTTTGTCCGTTTGTCGCAGGCAACTACCCAGAATCGAGTCAGCCGGCCAGCGCCTCTTGCTGGCATTTTTGGTGGATGGCCGCGACTCTTGTCCCATATTCCGCCGGGGTGATACTCGCCCCTTTAATTCCCCCCCGCAGGTTTATCTCTCCCAGAAAGGTGCTGTTGTCCGCCATGACCATCAGGTCGATATGGGCATAGGGGAATTTGCCCCGCTCCATGACCTGCCGGCAGAGGTCGCGCTGGGCTCGGCTCAGTTCGCAGGGTGCGCTTTTGCCGCCGCAGTGGAGGTTGTTGCGGAAATTGTGCGGGTTGTGACGCTGGTAGGCCTCTTCATACCCATCGAGGATGACGACCCGGATGTCCCGGCAGTCGGGATAAAACGGCTGCAGCACGAACGGCAAGGGGATGACGCCGAAGGAGGCCTGGGTATAGACCTCTTCGATCGAACTCCAGAGGTGGACGCCCATGCCGGCGTTGCGGCGGTCGTGTTTGGTCACCACCTTCTCGGTTGCCTTCCTACCGTAGACGGAGATGGCGTCGGTCAGTTCGTGCAGGTCATGGATGGCCAGGGTCAGCGGTGGCAGGAAGGAAGTAAAGAGTTTGGTCTGAAAGCTTTTCAGGCGACTGGCCAGTTGACTCAGGGCCGACGGAATCAGGAGAACTCCCCGGTCGAGCAGATCGAGGAGCAGCGGTTCTTCGCCAGGCTTCAAGCGGACGCGGCCAGTGACGATATCGCCACTGGTCAGGGTGTGGTATTGGGCACGGAGTGTGTCGTTGTCCGTGATGATCCGTGGCGGGGCACCCAAGTCTTGGCTCCTTGACAGTTAAGGGACTCAGAAAATACTAATATACCATAACGCATCCCGTCTCAGGCCCATCTTTGGCCGCGCCTTAATTGCAAAATCCTCGACAGCGCTGCTACGCCTGCGGTTTTGTGCCGCGCAGCAAATACCCTTGGGGTGCTCAATCGGCCCAGCCAAATCTGACCCCTGTCAATCGTCGGCAGGTTCGTATGCCGACAATCCGGGCGCGATCCAGGTATATTACTATGTTCTGAGTCCCTAACCCCGATAAACGGGATAAGCACCTTCACGAAATAATTTTCTGCCAAAAACGCGCAGAATATTATTTCTTAGGTACTAAAACAGCATTTCAAGAAAGCGGCTGTAATGCTGGGTGAGGTCTTCCCCGCACTCGCCGCAGTAGAATTTCACCTCGCCGAGGATCTGTGAGTCGTCTAGCTCCTGGCTGAAACTGCCGTCACTGTTCTGGATGTAGCGGGTGGTGAGAACCGCCCCCTCGGCAACCTCCAGAAATTCCTTGTCATTGCCGCATTCCGGGCAAATTATGTGTCTACTGCTTTGAATGGCGATCACGGATTATGGATATTTTTTAATGTTGGAGGTTGGGAGGTAACAGCCGAAATAATTTTTGTGAACGGCTCGCTACTCTACGGTAGAGTGATGAAATTGTCAACCCTGTTCACCGTTAGGCGGGCATTGATTTTTTTTTAGGCCGGCCCGGCAGGTCGGTATCTCAGCCATAGTGAATCTCAAAGCCTTTTGTCTCGCCGATCGGCGCCTCTTCGTTTACCCGCACCCGGGAGACCAGGGATAAGGGTGAACCCTGCCAGAACCAATCGAGCAGGCGCGCCACGGCCTCGGCATCTCCTTCGGCCACGGCCTCGACCGAACCATCGGGCCGGTTGCGGACCCAGCCGGAAAGGCCCAGCCTGATTGCTTCCTCCTGGGTGTAGGCCCGGAAATAAACCCCCTGTACCCGGCCTTCCACAACAACGTGTACACGTTTCTGCGACATGGGTCTTTCTCCCGGCACCCTTTTTCTAAAACATCGACAACTGCCGTGGTCTACTTCCGGCAGCCTGGACAACCGGCGTCAGCAGCCTTTTGAACTGCTCTTCGTTGAGGATCGCCAGGCCCAGTTCCGCCGCTTTTTTCACCTTGCTTCCCGGCTTGTCGCCCGCCACCACATGGGTGATTTTCCGGTTGATCGTCGAGGCCACCTGCGCGCCCAGTGCCTTGACCCGGGCCTTGGCCTCGTCGCGGGAAAAGGCGGCGAGGGTGCCGGTGAAGAGAAAAACCTGGCCGGCCAAGGCGCCGCTGCTCTGGTCGGGTCCTGCCGTGCACGTAACCCCCAGCTCCTGCAGGCTGGCCAGCAAGGTTTTGTTCCGGGGCTCCTTGAAAAACTCGCAGATGCTGCCGGCGATCTGTTCGCCAATACCTTCAATTTCCAGCAATTCGTCCCGGGTCGCCCCGGCCAGGGCGTCAAGATTCTGAAAGTGGGATTCCAGCAGGGCCGCGATCTCTTCGCCCACATGCTTGATGCCGAGAGCGCTCAAG
>Ga0156789_1045_pt7 | contig 49136 bp, 47 predicted proteins | sample RifOxyD3_FD_110738 | JGI IMG/M metagenome (GOLD analysis project Ga0156789, IMG submission 110738) | Deltaproteobacteria bacterium RIFOXYD12_FULL_57_12 | reverse complement strand
ATTCCTGGGCATGCTGCGCCTCTGGTTCCGCGATCTCCTGCTGTTGAAGGCCGGCGGCCCGGAATCCCTCATGGGCAGCCGCGACCTGCGGGAATTTCTGCCAGCCGCTGCAAAACGCTGGAGCCTTAGCGATCTTTTTGCCAGACTCGCCATGCTCGATCGGGCGGAAAGGGAACTCGGCCGCAACTGCAACCGGACCCAGGTCTGTGAAGTCCTTTTCTTCGGGTTGCTGTAAGACAGAGAGGTGGATAGTCTGTAGGTGTTAAGGTAAATAGGTAAAAAAATGGGCGCAACCTCTAACCAAGCGGAGTTTGATTCTTTTCAGCACCTAATCTTGGGCGAAGTCTTAACGCCGGGATCGCCTGAATGTCCCGCGAGCGTAAGGTTTGTGTAATTTTTCCGCAACATGTTAACAATCAACGCCTAAAAGACTACAGACCAAGCAACCTAACCACCTACAAGCATTATTGGATTCTGGCCACATCATGCATATAGAAGACCTTACAGAAACAGAGCCGGCTGCGCCGGAATTGAGCGCTTCGCCGGCAGAGACACCACAGGAACCCGCAAAGGAGTCGCAACCCGCTGCGGACCGCCTGAAATCCTATTATAAAATTCAATTCCGCCAAGAAGAGCAGACCCACACCGCTGCCTCCCGCCCGCACAACCTTCGGCGGGACGAGATGGTGATGGTGCAGACCGACCACGGTCTTGAACCGGCGCGGGTGCTCAGCATCGTCCCGCTCTGCCCCGAAGAGCAGAGTGTCGGGCCAGCCACACCCTTTACCATCGTCCGCCGCAGCACCCGCGATGAAATTGCCAAGTACACCAACCTGAGGAGCATGGAGGATAAGGCCTTTGCCTTCTGTGCCGGGCAGATTGAAAAAAACAAACTGCCCATGCGACTGGTCAAGGTGGAACGATTTTTTAACGGCAGCAAAATCATCTTTTATTTTACCGCGGAAAACCGGGTCGATTTCCGGGAACTGGTCAAAACCCTGGTGCAGGAATTCCGGACCCGGGTGGAAATGCGACAGATCGGGGTACGCCACGAAACCATGATGCTCGGCGGCATGGGCTGTTGCGGCCGGGAACTGTGCTGCGCGTCTTTTATCAAAAATTTCGAGTCGGTTTCCATCAAAATGGCCAAGGAACAGAATCTGCCGCTCAACCCGGTCAAAATTTCCGGCGCCTGCAATCGGCTGCTCTGCTGTCTGAACTACGAATTCGCCACCTACAAGGCTATCAGAAAAAACATGCCGAAGGTCGGCAAACGCATCACCCTGGCCGGCCAGACCTATAAGGTCTGCCGCCACAACATCCTCAAGGAGACCATCCAGGTAATCTCTGCCGAGGGCAAGGAAAGCACCCTTGCCAAAAACGATTGGCTCGCAGCGACCGTGGAGCCGGTCAAAACGCCGCACGCGAAATAAAAATAACTACTCAGGTGGATAGTCTGTAGGTGTTTAGTCTATTAGCAACTAAAAAATGCCAGGGATTGTATGCGTTGCACCTTACTCCCAGTCATTTTTTGCTAACAGACTACAGTCTAACAGGCTAAACAACCTGAGCAGTTACATAACAAGGTTAAACAATGAGTTTCTACATCACCACCCCGATATATTATGTCAATGCCCAGCCCCATCTCGGCCATGCCTACACCTCCATTGTCGCGGACGTGGCCTGCCGGTTCAAGCGGTTATGCGGTGAGGATGTCCGGTTTCAGACCGGCACGGACGAACACGGCGACAAGATCGTCGAGGCGGCGGCCAAGGCGGGCGATTCACCCCAGGCATTCACCGACCGGATCAGTGACCTGTTCCGTCAGGCCTGGCCGCTGCTCGACGTGGAGCCGGACACCTTTATCCGCACGACCGAACCCCGGCACATCAGCACGGTGCAGGCCATCCTCCAACAGGTGTACGATCAGGGTGACATCTATCTGGGCAGCTATTCCGGGCTCTACTGCAAAGGCTGCGAGCGATTTCTGACGGAAAAAGAGCTCATTGACGGCAACTGTCCGGACCACCAGACGCCGCCTCAGATGATCTCCGAGCAGAACTATTTCTTCCGGATGCACAAGTATCAGGAGTGGCTGATCGAGCATATCAACAACCACCCGGAGTTCATCACCCCGGAGCGCTATCGCAACGAGGTGCTGGCCTTTCTCGCCGACCCGCTGGAGGATCTCTGTATCTCGCGGCCGACCAGCCGGCTTACCTGGGGCATCCCACTGCCGTTCGACAACCGCTTTGTCACCTATGTCTGGTTCGATGCCCTCATCAACTACCTCACCGGCATCGGCTATCCGGATGGTCCCGATTTTGCGCGCTACTGGCAGGAAGCCACCCATCTCATCGCCAAGGATATTCTGAAGCCGCACGCCATCTACTGGCCGACCATACTCAAGGCCATGGGGCTAACGCCGTTCCATTGCCTGCATGTGCACGGGTACTGGAACGTCAACGAAACCAAGATGTCGAAGAGCATCGGCAACGTGGTGCGGCCCGGCGAGCTCGTCAAGGAATACGGCGTCGATGCGGTCCGCTATTTTCTGCTGCGCGAGATGTCCTTCGGGCTTGACGCCTCCTTCAGCACCGAAAGCCTGGTGGCCCGCCAGAACTCGGACCTGGCCAATGATCTTGGCAACCTGTTCAGCCGGGCCCTGACCATGCTCAACAAATTTGCCAACGGCCGGGTGCCGGAGCCGGCAACCCCCGAGGCCGGCGACCAGGAACTGACCGCGGCGGCCCAACGGATGCTCGCCGACTACACCGCCCAGATGGAGCGCTTTAGCTTTAACCGGGCCCTGCAGGCGGTCTGGGAGGTCATCGGCCTGGCCAATCGCTACATCGTGGTCAATGCCCCCTGGGAACTGGCTAAGAACCCGGACCTGGCTCCCCGCCTGGCCACGGTTTTATACCATCTGGCGGAAACCCTCCGGCTGCTCAGCCTGGTCCTGCAGCCGATCATGCCGGCCACGGCCGCAAAAATGTCCGCGGCCCTCGGGATCACCGAGACTCCGAATCTGGTCAGCCAGGGGCGATGGGGACTCAGCCGGCCCGGCACGTTGCTTACCCTGGGGCCGCCGTTATTCCCGCGGCGCGACAAGGAAGGCGAGCAGAAACCTCCCGCCACGGTCAAGGAGAACCCGGCGGCGGCCCGGGCCAAGAATGCGGCCGCCCCGACCCCGGCGGCCGGGACCGTGGAACAGATCACCTTTGAGGATTTCAAAAAAATTGATCTCCGGGTAGCCGAGGTGGTGGCGGCGGAGCGGGTTGAGAAATCGACCCGTCTCCTGAAACTCACGGTTAAAGCGCCGGAAGAGCGGACCATTGTCGCCGGCATTGCCGAATATTATCAACCAGAGGAACTGGTTGGCCGCCAGGTGGTGATCGTCGCCAACCTGAAACCGGCAAAACTGATGGGCATCGCTTCGCAGGGCATGGTTTTGGCGGCCAAGGGCAAGACCGCAACCGGCGAAACCCTGGTGCTGGCCGGCGTCTCCGGCCAGATGCCGCCGGGCAGCCGACTCTCCTGACCCGGGACAAGCGCTCTAAGATGCCCTGGCGCAACACTAACAACCGGATTCCATCACCCGAGCCCAGCGGAGCTGGATAAGTCCCTTAACTCCAGTTAACGCCAGAATATCTCGTGAGCGTAAGGTCTATGAAATTTATAACCGTAACCTGTTAACAATCAACGCCTAAGGGACTAATGGACAATGATATCGGAGGAGCAACCATGTTCATGATCAGCAACTTTTTACTCGCGCTTGCCAAACTCATCGACTTCGTGTTAGGCGCCTATATGTGGATCATCGTTGGCCGGGCTATCATCTCATGGGTGAACCCTGACCCGTATAATCCCATTGTCCGTTTTCTCTATGAAGTCACCGAACCGGTCCTCTCGCGGATCCGCCGGGTTATTCCGGCTTTCATCGGCGGCATGGATTTATCGCCCATGATTCTGATCCTGGCCATCATCTTTCTGCAGAGCTTTCTGGTTCCCACCCTCAAACAACTGGCCGTCACCATGGGATGACCGTACTTCCCTCCCCATTGTCCGCGTCCGTAAGATTGGCTTGCCGGCAATAAAGCGGGGCGGGTAAGATAGCAGAACTTCAACAATGGCAATAACAAGGCAAACGGCCCCAGGAGCAATGGAATGGCGTTAACCCCGGAAGATATCCAAAAACAAGAATTTCACGTTCGATTCCGCGGCTTTGACATAGACGAGGTGGATGCCTTTCTTGAGGTGGTCGCGGAAGACTACTATACGATCATCCAGGAGTGCGGCCAGCTGCGCGAAGAGAACAGCCGGCTGCGGGAACAGGCCGCGCATCTGGAGAAAAGCAATCAGGCTTATCGCAACCAGGAACAGGCGTTAAAGGAGGCGGTTCTGGCCGCCAAAAAAAGCGCCGAGGAGATCAAGATTGCAAGCCGCCAGGAGGCGGAGGCAATCCTGGCCCGCGCCCAGGCGGAATTTCAGGAAGCGGAAAAACTCGCCCTTCGGAAACTGGAGGTCGAACGCCGCCAGCTTGACGCCCTGCGCGTCAACCTCCGCGACGAACTGCTCACCACCCTTGACCGATACCGGCAGCAGATTGCCGTTGACAACACGGTAACACCGGTCCTGACCAGCCTCGTCGCCTGGCCGGCGCCGACCATTGCCCCTGTTGCGATGGTCGTTCAGGAAGATACTGCGGACGATTTTGAGCTCTACGAAAAGGTGGAACTGCCTGCCGAACCGCCAGCCACGGCGTCACCGGCGCCGCCCCCTCCAACCCAGCGCCCGGCGCCGGTGACGGTTGCCGAAGCCACCCGGCCGGCCGAGGCCCCACCGCCAAAAACCCGCCGGCTGGCCAGAAGCACCCCACGAGAAGATATGCTGTTTTCGCTGGAACCGCTTGAAGAGAATGCCGAGACCCGCGGGCCGGCGATCAACTTTGGCGAGGATGAAAACAGCTAACGCAGGCGATCTTCCCGCATCCTGCCTGGTCGAGCAGCAGGACGGCACCCTGAGCCTGACCGTGCATGTTCAGCCGCGCGCCTCCAGAACCAGGCTCTGCGGGCTGCACGGCAATGCGGTCAAACTCGGCATCACCGCCCCGCCTCTGGACGGCAGGGCCAATGACATGGTTATCGAGTTTCTGGCCAGGCTGTTTCGCCTACCAAAATCGGCCCTGACCATCAAAACCGGCCACCAGAGCCGCGCCAAGATTCTCACGATCCGCACACTTTCCCTGCAGGAAGCCGCCGGGATTCTGGAGCTTGCCCTCCGGAAGTAGGCGAGTTGCTGACAGGAACCAGATGCCGGTGACTTAAGCGAATTTTCTGTTTTTGAACCGCAGAATATCGAACACCGCTCCCGCCATCCCTGGCTCCCCTGCGGCATTAGCCCATCCTTGGACATCAAGGAATGTCGAATGTCGAAGTAGAACTACTTCATCATTCTACGGTTTCTTGTTCAATATTCGATATTCGCTGTTAGATCGCTATAAATTATTTCCTTGCGTCAACGACATTGACGAGGAACCCGGCACCTTTCTTTAAAACAGCTTTTCCAAAACCTCATCAATCCCGGCCACGCCGACGATTTCCATGGCCAGACCCTTGCCGGCCCTGCCCTGGAAACCTGCCCGGTTGCTCCGCGGCAGGATAAAACGGGTAAAGCCCAGACGCTGCGCCTCCTGCAGCCGCAGCTCGATCTGGCCCACGGCCCGTACCTCGCCGGCCAGCCCCACCTCGCCGCAGACCACGGTAGTGGGTGGGATCGGCTTTTCCAGCAGACTGGAGGCGATGGCGCAGATCACCCCCAGATCAAGGGCCGGCTCCTCAATCCGTATCCCGCCGGCGATATTCAGAAAAATGTCGTTCTGAAAGAGAGACAGACCCGCCTTTTTTTCAAGCACGGCGGTCAACAGGGCCAGCCGCTGCTGGTCGGCGCCGATGGCGGTCCGCCGCGGGGTGCCGAAAGCGGCGGAACTGACCAGGGCCTGCACCTCCACCAGGATCGGCCGGCTGCCTTCGATACTCGGCAGCACCACCGAGCCGGGCACATTGACCGAGCGCTCGGCCAGAAAAATCTCCGAAGGATTTTCCACCGCCACCAACCCTTCCTCCTTCATCTCAAACACGCCGATCTCGTTGGTGGAGCCGTACCGGTTCTTGACCGTGCGCAGAATCCGGTAGGCATGGCCCCGATCCCCCTCAAAATAAAGCACGCAGTCCACCATGTGCTCCAGAACCCGGGGGCCGGCAATGGCGCCGTCCTTGGTCACATGGCCAACCAGAACCACCGGCAGCATAGTGGTCTTGGCCATGGTCATTAAACGGGCCGCTGACTCGCGAACCTGGGTGACACTGCCCGGCGCCGAGGGAAAATCTTCGGTAAACAGGGTCTGGATGGAATCCACCACCAGAAGGCCGGGCCGCATCTCGCTGCTCATGGCCAGAATCGCCTCGACATTGCTTTCCATGGCCAGATAGATCTCCGGGTGCAGGGCCTGCAACCGTCTGGCCCGCATCTTGATCTGCTGAACCGACTCCTCGCCGCTCACGTAGAGCACCCGTTGGCCGGCCGCCGCGATGCCGGCCAGCATGTGCAGCATAAGCGTCGACTTGCCGATGCCGGGATCGCCGCCGATTAAGATAAGAGAGCCCGGCACCACGCCGCCGCCCAGCACCCGATCAAGCTCGCTGATCCCGGTATGCAGCCTCTCCTCGCCGGTATCGGGTGCCAGAATGAGCGGCTGCGGCTTGGCAGGGGCGGCGACGGCATGCCGGCCACCAGCAGCCGGGGCAGTCAACCGCTCCTCGACCATGGACTGCCAGGTCTTGCAGTCCGGACAGCGGCCCAGCCATTTCCGGCTCTGGCTTCCGCACTCCTGGCAGACAAAAATGGTTTCCGTTTTTTTGGTCTTCATGGCGCATCCTTATATTATGACTTCAATCAGAGAGACCGTTCACCGGGTGAGCTAAAAGGGCCAATAACCACCGGTGGTGTAATCGTTCAGCAGTGCCCCAGATGCGCGAAAGAGGCCTGCGAACTGTACTGGTGCTACGTGAGCAGGCCGATGATCCCCCCAAAAAATGGGGGATAAACTCCGCAGATGGGGTGCTGCTGAACGATTACTAATCAGACAAGTTCGCTCAACACGCTGTTGGCAACCGGCCGGCCCTTTTCGGTAAGCCGCAGTCGCCCTTCATACATGGCCAGCCAGCCGCCGGCCAGCAACTCCTGCAAAACGGCGCCGTAATACGCTTCCAGGCTCAGCCCGAACCGAGCCTCCAGCTGCGCCGTCGAAACCCCTTTCGTCATCCGCAGCCCCATGATCACGCTCTCCCGGAAACGGGTCGCATGATCCAGGCATTCCGCCTCGAAAAAGGGCGGCAGACCGGCCGTAACCAGCCGGATAAAGGCGGCCGGCTCCGCCACATTTCTGACCCTGACCCCGGAAAAACAGGAGACGGCGCCGGCGCCGAGCCCCAGATAGGAGCTGTTTTCCCAGTAGTTGCTATTATGGCCGCAGGCGTATCCCGGCCGGGCATAGTTGGAGATTTCGTAGCGCGCAAAACCGGCCTCGCCGAGCAGCTCCGCTGTCGCCTCCTCCATGGCCAGCGCTTCCTCCTCGCCGGGCAGGTCGAGATTACCCTGGCTGGCCCGCTCGGCAAAAACAGTATCCGCTTCGATTGTCAGTTCGTACAGGGCCAGATGTTGCGGTTGCAGGGCCAGGGCGGTTTCAAGGGTTTGCCGCCACTCTGCCAGACTCTGGCCGGGCAGGCCGTACATGAGGTCCAGGTTGATATTGGCAAAGCCGGCCCGGCGGGCCAACGCCACGGCGCGGACTGCATCATCGCTCGAATGGGAGCGGCCGATGGCGGCCAGCAGATGATCGGCAAACGACTGCACCCCGATGCTGAGGCGGTTGGCCCCGGCCTGGCGCAACCGCGCAAGTTTTTCATAGGTAACCGTGTTGGGGTTGGTCTCCAGGCTCACCTCCGGTCCACCCGGCCGCTCCTGAACAAAGGGATACCTGGCCAGACAGCACTTGATCAGCTCGGCCAGACCATCGCTCTCCAGGCTGGTCGGGGTGCCACCGCCGATAAACATGGTGCTGAACTGTTGAGCCCGAACCCACGGGTGATCGGCCATGACCGCGGCCTGCTGCTGCAGGGCCGCAAGATAGCCGGTTGCCTCGGCCTCGCTAACGCCCGGAAAGGAAGTAAACGAACAGTAGGGACATTTCGTCCGGCAGAAGGGGATATGCACATAAAGCCCCGCCGCCCCCTCGCCGGCCCCCGGTCCGGGCAGGCCCTCTGTGCCACTGCTGCTCAAAATCTCATCCGGCCGGCTGGTTGAGCAGCCGGGCGCTCTGGGCCCGGAGGTCGGTCATGATACCATGGTCGGCAAAGCTGTACACCTCCTCGCCGGCGCCGACAATGAGATGATCGAGCAGGGCGATGTTCATGAAGGAGCAGACCAGCAGCAGTGTTTTTGTTAAATCAAGATCCTGACGGGAGGGGGTCAGGCTACCGGAAGGATGGTTGTGCGCCACGACCAGAGCTGCGGCGTTATGGGCCAGGGCGCGCTGCACCAGCTCGCGCGGATAGACGGTGTTGACCGAAACCGTGCCTTCGGCCAGCACCTCGGTCTCGATGATGGCGTGGGCCGCATCCAGAAACATGGCCAGGAAAACTTCACGCTTGCGGTCGCGCATCTCATGGATGAGATAGTCGGCCACTGCCCGGGACGAGGTGACATAGGTCTTGTTGGCCAGTTGCTGCTTCAGATAGCGCCGGGCCACCCCCTGGACAAAATGCAGGGCAAAGATGTTCTTGGGGCCGAGGCCTTTAATCTTGAGAAGCTCCGGCAGCGGCGCCGCAAGCACGGCGGCAAGCGTGCCGAAATGGGCCTTGGCGGCCCGGGCCGCGGCCTTGCAGTCGGTGCGCGGCGTGCCAAAAGTCAGCAGCAGTTCCAGAACCTCGTCATCGGTAAAGGCGTTGATGCCCAACTGCAGGAATTTCTCCCGGAGCCGCTGCCGATGTCCCTCGCCCTTCTTTTGCCACTCTTCCCGGTCCATCTTCACTCTGATCACCTCGGGGAAGCACGCTTTTGCCGGCTAGCCTCAATGCCGTTCACTTAAGGAAATAATCTTGCGATCTAACAGCGAATATCGAATATCGAACAAGAAACCGCAGAATGATGAAGTAAGTAAACTTCGAAATTCGAAATTCCTTGTTCGATATTCTGCGGTTCAAAAATACAATATTCGCTTAAGTCAGCGGTATACCGACTAATCCGTTGCCAAAGCCTTGGCAAAAAGCTGATTGGCCAGCTGGGGATTGGCCTGGCCCTTGGTCTTTTGCATCAACTGCCCCACAAAAAAGCCGATCAGCTTGGTCTTGCCCGCCTTGTAGTCCGCCACCTGCTGGGGATTGGCCGCGATGATCTCCTGAATCAGCCGCACCAGTTCGCCCGTATCGCTCATCTGGACAAGATTTTTCTCCTGCACCACGACGGCGGCGGGCTTGCCCGTTGCCAGCATGTCCACGAACACCGCCTTGGCGATCTTGCCGCTGATCGTGCCCTGCTCGATCATGTTCATGAGGGCGGCCAGTTCTTCCGGGCGCACCGCGCAGGCGCTAATATCGATGCCATCCTCGCCCTTCAGCTCCCGCAGCAGTTCGGTCATGATCCAGTTGCCAAGCTTCTTGGCCTGGGGATACAGGGCAAGCGCCCGTTCAAAATAATCAGCCAGCTCCCGGGTGGCGGTCAACACCTCGGCATCAGCGGCCGGCAGGCCTAGCTCCGCCACAAACCGGGCCTGGCGCGCATCAGGCAGTTCGGGCATGGCCGCGCGCACCCGCTCGATCCACGCCTCGTCGATCACCACCGGAATCAGGTCGGGATCAGGGAAGTACCGGTAGTCATGGGCCTCCTCCTTGCCGCGCATGGAGGTGGTGATATTCTTATCCGCGTCCCAGAGCAAGGTTTCCTGGACAACCTTGCCGTGCTCCAGCAGAATATCCCGCTGCCGCCGCTCCTCAAATTCCAGGGCGCGCTGCACGTTGCGGAACGAGTTCATGTTCTTGAGTTCGGTGCGGGTGCCCAGCTCCGCCTGACCCTTTGGCCGGAGCGAGATATTGGCGTCGCAGCGGAAGCTGCCCTCCTCCATGTTGCCGTCGCAGATATCCAGATAGCGGAGGATGGCGTGCAATTTTTTCAAATAGGCCACCGCCTCCTCGGCTGACCGGATCTCAGGTTCGCTGACGATCTCGATCAGCGGCGTGCCGGTCCGGTTGAGGTCCACATAGCTTACCGGCTCGCGCGGGTCGTGGATGAGTTTGCCGGCATCCTCTTCCATGTGGATGCGGGTCAAGCCGATCCGCCGCACCTGGCCGGCCGCCTCGATCTCCACCCAGCCATGCCGGGCAATGGGCAGTTCAAACTGGGAAATCTGATAGCCCTTGGGCAGGTCCGGATAAAAATAATTCTTGCGGGCAAACTGGTTGACCCGCTCGATCCGGCAGTTGGTGGCCAAGGCCATCCTGATGGAATATTCCACCACCTGGCGGTTTAAAACCGGCAGCACACCCGGCATGCCCAGGCAGACCGGACAGGTGTTGGTGTTGGGCGGCGCGCCAAAGGCGGTGGAACAGCCGCAGAATATTTTACTTTTCGTTTTGAGCTGGGCATGCACCTCCAGCCCGATGACGGTTTCAAACTCCATGGTATGATCTCTGCTTTCTTTCCTGGTTGAGGTTCCCCGAATTGTTCACGCGATATTGCCGGATTAATGAACCGTTCACCGGATGAGCTAAAAGGGTCCATAACCACCGGCATTGTAATCGTTCAGCAGTGCCCCAGATGCGCGAAAGAGGCCTGCGAGCTGTACTGGTGCTACGTAAGCAGGCCGATGCCAAAGCAGATGGGGTGCTGCTGAACGATTACGGATTAATTCTCGGCCGCCTTGTGGAGCCAGGTGCGCACGCGGCGCAACTCATCCTCCCAGTCCGGGCCGGTCCTCACCGTAAGAAACATCCGGAACAGTTCATCCACGGTGCGGGAGATCTCCTCGAGCATGCCAATTCGCTCCAGCATCCTGCCCTCGACCGCTGCCTGGCCGTCCCCCTCATCCTCGGATTCGACGGTTTTGGGAACCTTGACGCCCCGGAATTCGAACAGGGTGGCGGTCAGGGTAAAATACCATTCATAATCGCCGCGGGCCAGACGAATCCTGGCCTGTTCCAGCTTCTTGCCCATGAGCAGCCCGGTGCGGGCCTCCTTGAGTTCGGTCTGCAGGCCACGGCAGATCAATTTCTCCTGGGCCTCGCCCTCACCGAATTCCAACAGCATGTGCTTTTCAAAAACCACCTGGATATCGCCGGCACCAGGCAGGCAGACCGCGCCGCCCCGCTCCTCGCTTTTATACCAGAGCCAGGTCAGAAACTCCTGCCCGACAAATTTCTTCTCTGCAATAATATCAATAAGATCCATAATAGTCGGACCATCCTTTTCCCGGCTTGGCCGGAATTATACGAAAATTGCCGGCCGCAGCCGTTCCAAGGCATCCTGCGCGTCGGCGTCAACAAGCTTGCCGGCGGCCAGAAAAGGCACCTGCAGCACGAGCGTCATCCCGAAACTGTCCTTGAAAAAATCCTCCAGCACGGCCTGGGCCTTTTTGTTGTTGGAAAAAAAGAACAGGGTGTTATCGGCCAGATTCCAGCAGAGGTCGTACACCGCCGGCACCGGCACGGCACGGCTCATCAACTGCTGCCTTACCTGCTCCTTGATCTCCAGCCGATGGTTCCTACTCAGTTTCGGCACCTGCCGCTCCCGCTTGATCCGCTCTTCTTCCTTGCGGGCAAACTTGTTGAGCACGGCCGCGGAAATCTTCCGCTCGTCGATACGCATCGTCAGCACAATATAGTCGGCCACGGCATGGGAGGCGTAGGCAAACTCGCTGTCAAACATGCTCTGGACCGAAACCCAGCCGATGGAATATTCGTCCACCGTATCGTCGATATCCCGGAAGGAAAAACTCTTGATCCGTTCCGCTGCAAACTCCCAAAAATTGTCCGGCGGTTTACCCTCAACCGTATAGCGGGCAAAACTGGCGGACGCTGTTAACAAACCCATGGGGAACACCTCCAACTGTTGATACTCGGGGCAGCATGTCCATCATGCGGCCCGCTCCCGTTCTATAGCAGACCTGCGGACCGCCGACAAGGATTTATCGTTGCCGCTACGGTACGACCGGCAGGCGAGGAATCAAAAAAAGGCCGGGAAAATAGCGAAACATGATGGCAAACACTTGACATCGCGTTGCCGCTATTGTATTTAGACGGTTCTTTCAGTGGGTCGTTAACTCAGTCGGTAGAGTATCTGCCTTTTAAGCAGAGAGTCGCGCGTTCGAGTCGCGCACGACCCACCAGCTTAATAAGGTGCTTAAAGTCGTAAAGTCCCCGTCGTCTAGCCAGGTCCAGGACACCGGCCTTTCACGCCGGCGACACGGGTTCAAATCCCGTCGGGGACGCCAGAATAAAAAAAAGGGGTTGGCCATTTGGCCAGCCCTTTTTTGTTTCTGTGAGCAGCTTATGGGCTTTTCCCGGAGAAACTGCTCGTCGCTTTCAACAAAGAACTCACATTCTACAGGAAACAGGTCGTTGACATCCAGACAGGTATCCCGTTATCTGTTGAGCCAGTTGCAAAACCCGTCCTGGCTTTGCAACCACCAAGTTGGCAAAACATGGCTTCGCCAACCCTCACGAAATCATTAGTTTTTCAAACCGGTGGAATTCGGCCCCACATCCATGTGAGGTTCTTGAGCCGGCCTTGCAACAGGCTCAAGTGGCTGGACAAAATAAACCCGACATACTCGAACAAAAAGCATTATAATATCTCCTAACCCAGCAGAGCTGGACTCTTTTCAGTACCCCCTTGAGGGGTGTAAGTCCCTTAACGCCGGTTAACACCCGCATGTCTCGTGAGTGTAAGGTTTATGAAATTTTTGACCGCAAGCCGTCAACAATCAACGCATAAGGGACTAAAATCTACCCTGACAGGAACCTCGTCCGTGCGCGCCTTGCTCTACTGGCTGAAAGTCGTTGCCCCCCTCAGCCGTTACGTAATCTTCCTCTCGATCTTGCTCGCCTATACCTGGTTGATGCGGAAACAGGGCGGGTTGCCGCCGTTGTCCCCGGCCTGGCGGCTTGAGATTCCGCTTTTGCTCTGCGCCTATTTTTGTCTCAATCTGATAACCCGCGAATCCCGGCTGCAGCCCTTGATTGCCGCCTTGCCCATTTTTCTGGTCTACATGGGGTTTGACGTCTACTTCATGCAGCTTGGCCGCCTGCCCCGCATCGCCGAGGTGACCGAGCTGCCGGAGTTGTTCCGGGTTCTGTCGACCGGCAACCAGATACTTGCCGGCGCCGTGGTGGCCTTGCCCCTGCTCGCCATTCTCTCCTTTCTGCATCTGCGCCGGGCAAAGGCCTTTGCCCTGGCCAGCCTGCCGCTGGTTGCACTTGTCGCAGCCGTTGAATTTTTCCCGGACGCCTTTATGCAGGCCTTTCATGCAACGCAGAACGGCATCGTTGCCTTCTCCGACATGTACAGCGCCGGCAACAACGGCCGGATCAGCATGATGCTCTATAACGAGGCCAGAAGGGTCAGTTGTCGCGAAAAGACCGCCTCCTATCGGGGCGCCTCTGCCTATCTCGATGCATTCACAACGACGGCGAACACCCTGCATGGCGAGCGGAATAAAAAAAACATTCACATGGTGGTGCTTGAGAGTTTTCTTGATCCCTCTCTCCTGCGCGGCGCCCGTTATTCTCAAAAGCCGGTGCATCCTTCGTTTGAAAAGCTGTTCGCGGGCAAGGAAGGGTTTACCGTGTCGCCGGTCTTCGGCGGCGGCACAGCGCAGGCCGAGTTCGAAATACTCTGCGGGGTACCGGCCATGCGAGAACTCTCCGGCGTCGAGTTCGATGTGTTCACCGGCGCCCGGACCCTCTGCCTGCCCAACCTGCTCTCCCAGGGCGGCTACCAGACCATTGCCACCAATTCCTTTGTGCCTGACTTTTTTAATTCCACCAATGCCTACGCCGGCCTGGGCTTCGAAAAGACCTACTATCCCAGGGAGTATGCCCAGGGCCGCGAGACGTATCTGAGCACCGGCGATACGACGGACGAAGAGTTCATGTTCGATGGCGCTCTTCTCTCCCAGAACCTGGAGTTTGTCGCTCAACGAATGAAAGAGGCCCCGGATACCCCCATCTTCAACTATGTCATCAGCATGTATGGCCATTCCACCCATGCGATGAACCAAGACAAACGGCCCAAGGTTATCGAGATGTTCGGCGATTACAAGGATGAGCAGCTGGAGCGGGCGGTCAATCAATATTACTACCGCACCGAGGCCATTGCCGATTTCGTGACCGAACTCCAGCGGATCGACCCCGAAAGCCTGATCATTCTGGTAAGCGACCACCTGCCCGGTCTCAGCAACGGCCAGGAAACCTATAAACGCCTCGAGTATCTGGCTGGCGACGAAGAGGCAATCCATATGAATCGCATCTTTTTCATTGAAAACGGCCGACCGGTAAAATACAGCGCCATTCACCACTACGACCTTCCGAAGATCGTGCTCAACTCTGTGACCAGGGGAAAATATTGCCGCACCCACGCCTGCAACTTCGCCGTCAACAGCACGCCCATTGACAACGAAGGCTACCGGAATGAGTACATGACGATCATGGCTCAGGCCATGGACCAGAAGCCGGCCGAGCCCTGATGATGACTCTCCTTGCAACCAAACATCCAACCCACTCTTGCCATCCGACCCTATGATCACCAGAATCCTGCTGCTTACTTTCATCGTTCTCTCTTCTGTCATGACGGCGGGCCAGGTCGCGGCCGAGCCTGCTGAACCGGCCGGCAAAACAGCACGCCTCACCGAGGAAACCCCGGCCCCGCTTCGCTTCGTCACCCGCGGCACGGAGCTGGTCGATCTTGCGGGGAATGCGCCGGTCTTTTTCCGGGGAATCGGCTACTCACCCTACCTATCGGGCGAAACCCCGATCCATGGCGCCGGCCCGGGAGATGACGGCCGTTACGCGGAACATTTCGCACTTTTTCGCGAGCTTGGCGTGAACTACCTCCACGTCTTCCCGCGTCTTATGCCGCCGGGCTTCTTTCGGGCGCTCGACAAAACCGACCTTGTCTATGGTCAGGATGTCTGGGTGGAAAGCCGCGTGGAAGATTACCTCGACGAGAACTATCAGGCCAGCACCTTTAATCAGATCAAGGAGGTCATCGATCACACCTATGCGGTCGGCCGGCCGGAGCGCCTGGTGCTGTTTTCCATCGGGGATGAGCTGCTGGCCGAAGCCGTCACCCGCACCGACGCCCGCCATCCTGATGTGCATGACTATCAGGGAAAACATGTGGTCGTGACCGGCCGTACCCCTACCGAGGTGGCACTTGCCCGCCTCATTGACCGGGCCATGGACTATGAGCTGACGCGCTATGGCCGGCGGCACCTCTATACCCATACGAGCTGGACCCACATCGGCCCGCTTGAGAATCGACCGGATCTGGATGTGGGGCGCGACAACGTACTGGTGCCGGACATGGGCGATCTGATCTGCCTGAACATCTACACCTATGCGCGCGGCGTCAGAACATCGCCGCCCGGCTCAGTCACCGGCACCGCCTACCAGGGCTACCTCGAAGAACTCGCGGCCGGAACGACGAAACCGATACTGATAACCCAGGTGGGGCTCTCAACCTCCCCTTTTGAGCCAAAGCCGTTGGTACCGGGGTTCGGCGGCCACCGGGTCGAGGACGTGCCGACCACCTTTCGCGCCGTCTGGAAGGATACGCGGTCAGCGCGCGGCCATGAAAAATACTGCGGACTCGTGTTTTTCGAACTTCAAGACGAATGGTGGAAAAGCCACAAAAGTCCGGCCGAGGCGACCCGTCAAGACCGGGATGACCCTGAGCAATGGTTCGGAATCTACGCGCTGGGAAAAGACAATACGCTGGTTCCCAAAGGGGATATTCCGCGGACCGTGCGCACCATTTTTCACGAGCCTTGATCCTGCCGCATTCCCTTTCTAAGAAAGCGAGGCCATAAAAATGGCGGCCGGGCAGCAAGCCAAGAGGTGGCCCCGTTTGCCTTCGGATGTATCTGTATCATCGCGGGGGCATTACTTGTGGTAGCAGCCTTCCCTGTCAGGTGAAGACAAAGCCAGGCCTAACTACCCTACCACAGCCCCCATGCCTCGCACCCAGAAGTGGCGGTGATGGTACCGCTGTTGGTGATGCCGGCGCCGCTGCTGCCGCTGGGGGGAGAGCTGCCGCCGCCTTGATTACCTCTGGGTGGTTTAGGTGCGCGAGCTGCTTGAGGAGCTCTGGGCGGTTTAGGTGGGTTGCCTGCTTTACCTGCTTCTGCTTCCCTTTCAGGTGTTAAAGCATACAGCCCAAGTACTCCCAGTGCCGCCATTGCGCTTTTTTTCAAGAAACTCCTTCTGCTGGCTGCTTCCATAATGATCTTGACCTCCGTAATAAACGTTTTTTGATGAGAGAAAAGGGGATGGTTTTAAATTTGCTTATCCGTTCTTTCTTGCTTAAACGAGCGCATAACTCGGTTGGTGCCAGTTCGACGTCCATGCGATTGGTTATGAAGTCTTCACTTTTCACGACTTATGTCCGCAGGTTTTCTTTTAAGCATACCGGGTGAAAGTGAATCAAGCGCGAATGTTACCTTACGTTCCTCCCGGCGAAACGTTTCCTCGTCGTCATCGGCCACCGATAGGTGAAGCGCGTACCATAGCGAGCCATACGGCACTGCTACCCAGTAGTTCCAGACCCATCTATTCATATCCTGAGCTTCTTTAGACAATCCTGCTTTTCTTGTTTGGTAACGAAGCAGAGGTTTCCCCGTATTGGGAGCCTTAATGATTTCAACGCTTCGCGTTTCGTATTCGCCAGACTTCTTCATGTTATCCAAGAAGTTGTCGTAATAAGCAAGGGGTGTTGTGATTGGAGAGGCACCTATCATTACGGAAGCAATATAGCGCTTGTCTCTGGCAAAGAGCGGCACTTCCGTTCCAGACTCCAACTCCCAAGCATCTGAATAGGGAAGAAGTAGTGTGTAGTCATGGTACGCGCTTCCGACTGCAATGAACGGAATTCCTTTTGCCTGGTATACAATGAGGCCGCTCTGCTGACTATCGCGTATCTCTTGCCCGGTGAACCTTACTACTGCCTTTGGTAGTATTTCCGAATGCCCGACTAAGGGTACCGCTACAATTCCCAGAAATAAGGCCACTGCCACTAAACTGCGCATAAACATTTTTGACTCCTTTCTCACAACAGGTAGTGGGCAGAAACATCTTGTTTTGATAGATTATTTCCGCCTATCGCCAAAGGAACGATCTATTCCAAACAAACTAGCCGCGTTTTCTGAAAATTGGAATACTAGTTTTTTTCGAAAATATTACTAGATTGACCTAGTAATATGGCCCTCATGCCCTTGCCAGCGCCGAGAATCATTTGCCAGGAAGTACTAGGCCGGCGCACAGAAAAAAAATCGTTTCCCCCCCCCTGCTATGAGCCGCTTGTGAGTTTTTTTTCGGAAAACAATCGAAAAGGGCACAACAGACACCAAAAAATGCAATAAAAATCGGGATGATCGCTTCTGGGCCAGCCTCTCACGCCGGCAGCCCGGGTTCGATTCCCGTCAGGGACGCCAAAGCAAAAATGGGGTCTGGCCTTTCCGGCCGGACCCCATTTTGCGTTCTGCCTCAGCAGCCTTATGCTACCGCTTCCTGCCGGCTATCTTCTGGTAGATCTCCGGATAGAGCTTGTGGGCGCATACCGGACAGATACTATGGGTGAATTCCGCTTCCGAGTGGTCCCGGATGTAGACTTCGATCTGGTTCCAGTAGCCCTGGTCATCCCGGATATTCTTGCAGGAAGAACAGATGGGCAGCATGCCGCTCAAGGTTTTTATCTTGCCGAGCGCCCCGACCAGTTCGACATTTGTTTTTTCAAGGGCCGCGGTGCGCTCTTTGACCAACTCCGCCAGGGTTTCATCGTGTTGCCTTAAGGCCAACTCCGCCTGCTTTCGTCTGGTAATGTTGTGAATCATGGTGATGATAAACTTCCTGCCCTGATCAAAAAACGGCACAAACTTTATTAGCAGATTGTTACCGTGCAAAATTATCGGGGGCTCTTCGCCGATCCTGGCCACACTGCAATCCTGCCGGCCAAGAGACTCTATAACGAGTTGCCGCTGTTCGGCCGGGAAAAAATCAGGAAAAAAGGCGGAAAGAAGCTTTTCCTCGACAAGCCCCAACAGGCGGGTTGCCGCGGTATTCGCATAAATGATTTTCGCATCCGCAGTCAGCTCCAGCAACCCGTCATCCATGTTGTTCAGGGCAGTTTCAACGTGATTTTTGTTGGCGAGCAACTCCTTTGTTATATCCCGCTCAAGAATGTTCTCGCTGCCGAAAATTTTATTTGCGACCCATTCTGTTTTGTTGTTTTCAACGTGTTCCAGCACAGAAATAATATGTCGCTGCATGACGTCAAAGGGACCCTTGGCAATACAGGCATTGGCCCCCAGGCCGAGAAAGTCTATTTTTTGTTCGGTGGCGATTGCGGAAACGATGACCAGAAACAGAGAGTTAAACTCCGGCATTTTCCGAATTATCCGGCAGAGCTTTTCGCCATTGATGATGGGCATTATCAAATCAACGAACATGATCTGCGGTTGAAAGATTTCCAGCACATCCAGGGCCGCAAGGCCGTTCATGGCGGTCTGCACCTCATAGTCCAGTTGCCGCAGAAACATGGCCAGCAACTCCAGAATGGCCTTATTGTCGTCGACGATCAGTACTTTCTTTTTCATGTCAGCAGACTTTGCGGCGCGGCCGAGGCAACCGGATGTCGGTTATTCAAGCAGCGGTAGGCGAATGTCCCTCCAAATAAATACAATAAAATTGTTCGGTTAATTTTATTGATGCAAAAGCCATACCGTTTCTGCCGTTGATCTCTGGACAGTTTCCGGCTTCCGGAAAATAAAAATGGGGTCCGGGCTCATGCCCGGACCCCATTTTTATTGGGGCAACTCTGCGGTATCGCGGTTTCTACATCTTATTCTTCACGCTATCCGCCACCTCCTGAGTCTTTTTTCCTCCCTGCTCAATGTCCTTGCCGATCCCGTGCATGGCAGCCTCCTTCCGGATATGGAATGATACATGTTTCATGCCCTGATCTTCTCCTCGGCCAGCAGTTTGTCGGCGAACCGCAGGACAAACTCCCGCTGGACCGGGGTGGCGTGGGCGATACACTGACAGTGCAGGGCTATCTGGCTGCGGACCAGAAGCTCAAAACACAGCTTTCCGGCCTCCAGCGTCACGGCAAAACAGAAGGGTCCGCAGTTATCATGTCCCACCTGAGCCTCTGCCAGAAGATCCGGAGGCAGGGGTAGCCAGAACAGGCCTTCCATCGGACCTGGCCGCAGAGCTCGCCGCAGATAGCTGTCAATAGCGTCCTGTTCTTCCTTGGTCAACTCATCGATTAACAACTGTCGCATTGTTCAATACCAAATGTTATTTATAGTAATTCCGCAGCGATTCCGGCAAGGGCGCTACGCTCGCTCTTTCTGAGGGTAATATGGCCATGCACGGCCTGGTTCTTCAGGCGCTCCACCGCATAGGCCAGGCCATTGCTACGCGAATCAAGATAGGGGTTGTCGATCTGGCACGGGTCGCCGGTCAGCACCACCTTGGTGCCCTCGCCGGCACGGCTGATTATGGTCTTCACCTCGTGAGGCGTCAGGTTCTGGGCCTCGTCGACGATCACATACTGTCTGGGAATGGAACGACCGCGGATATAGCTTAAAGCCTCCAGCTCCACCACATTGTCCTTCAGGAGCTTTTCCACCTTCTGCCGCGACGTGGCGCCATTATCTTCCCGCCGCCGGGCATCGCCACTCACCAGATATGTCAGGTTATCAAAAATAGGCTGCATCCAGAGGGAAAGCTTGTCATCCTTGCTGCCGGGCAGATAGCCGATATCCTTGCCAAGCGGGATAATCGGTCTGGAGACCAGTAATTTGTCGTACTGCTTCAGCTTCACCGTGGTTTCCAGACCGGCGGCCAGGGCAAGCAGGGTCTTACCGGTACCGGCCTGCCCAACCAGGGTCACCACCTCGACGGTCTGGTCCATGAGCAATTCAAGGGCCATCCGCTGTTCCTTGTTGCGCGGCCGCAGGTTCCAGGCGCTGTCATACCGTGAGTCGAGATGCACCAAACCGATATTCTGCACAAACCTGCCCATGCCGGTGTGTTTTTCATTGGCTTGATCCACCAGCAGGACAAATTCATTGGGCGACAGATCGCCGCTTTCCACGGCCAGCACGTCATTTTTGAAAAAATCCTCAATCATCTGACCGGGCACCAGCATCTCCCGATATCCGCTGAACAGCTCATCGAAATTGACGGTCTGCTTCTCAAAATCCATCACCTCAAGACCCAGGGCGTCGGCCTTCAGGCGGGCACTGATGTCTTTCGAGACAAAAATCACCCGCTTTTTTTTCTGCAACAGATGGTTGGCAACCGCCAGAATCCGGTTATCCGGCACCGACATATCCAGGCCGTGCGCCGCGACGACCTTGTCCTTTTCAACAACAATCAGCAGGGTGCCGCCATTTTCCATCTGGACACCCTCGCCGAGCTTGCCACGGCTCCTCAGATTATCCAGCCGCCGGATGACCTGCCTGGCATTCCGCCCCAATTCATCGTTGTGTGATTTGAATTTGTCCAGCTCCTCGATAACCGTCATCGGCAGCACGACAAAATTATCTGCGAATGAATCAATGGATTCGGCGTTGTGAAGCAAAACATTGGTGTCCAGGACGAAATATTTAGCCATGTTGTATCCTTGAATCTAAGGGTTTTCGGTTACCGGGCTTTTACAATTCATATGTCAAGAAACGTGCTGTCTTTGTTAATGATCTCTGGTCCGGATTCGGTTACGATCACCATATTTTCAAGCCGGACCCCGCCCCAGCCAGGCAGATAGATGCCGGGCTCGACGGTCACCACCATCCCGACCTGCAGTTTTTTTCGGCAACGACGGTTGAGGGCAGGCGCTTCATGAACGGCCAGACCAACGCCATGCCCCAAACCATGACCGAAATATTTGGCGTAGCCGGCCCGGGTAATTACCTCCCTGGCCGCTTTATCCACAGCCCGGGACGTGACCCCGGCCCTGATCGCGGCGAGTCCGGTCAGTTGCGCCCGACGCACCAGGCGAATGAGTTCAACTGTGCGGTCATCGGGCCGGCCAAGAACCACGGTGCGGGTCATGTCTGAGCAGTAGCCATGCAACCGCACGCCCATATCGATCACCACCGGCTCCCCCGGCCGGATCAGCCGATGGCCGGGAACGGCATGGGGCTGGGCACCGTTCGGGCCGCTGGCGACAATGGTCGCAAAGCTGGGGCCTTCGGCGCCTTTTGCCCGCATCGTCGCCTCGATTTTATTCGCCACCTGACGCTCGGTCTGTCCCGGTGCAAGCTCGGCGTAGATCTCCTGAAACACCGCCTCGTTCAGCAAAACAGCCTGCCGGATTTTTTCCAGCTCTCCGGCCGACTTCCTGATCCGCAGCTTTTCCACCAATCCTGTTACCGGTATCGGCTCTATTGCGAGTTTCTGCAGAATTTCACAGAGCTGCCGGCCCGTGCCGTAGAGCATGGCATGACTTTCAAAAACCAGCTTCTTTATGCCTAGGCCAGGCAGCATTCTCTTGAGAAGGGCCAGAAGGCCGCGACGATAGAGCACCACGCGAAAACTTGCCGCCTCGGCTTCGGCCTGCAACTGGAAACGAAAATCAGTCAGCAGAAAAGGCCGGCCCCTGGCGGGAATCAGCAGGGCGCCGGCGCTTTCGGCCGGCGAGGTGTCGTGGGCGGAATAACCGCTCAGATAGTATCTGTTTTCCGGGTTGGTCACCAGCAGGGCGTCCTGCTGCTTGCGCTGCAAGACTGCTTGAAGTCGCATCAGGGAATCTGTCATTGCAAGCCCGTGCCGGTTTCTAGGGAAGAAAATGAACGAAAACCTTGACACCGAAACGATACAGCCTGGCATGCAACTCGCGGATAGCGGTCAACGGATCGAAATTACGCAGATCAACCCGATAACGCCGGGCCTCTTCAAGAACGGTCAGCCCGCCCAGGCAGACCTTGTCATAACGGATTTCGGCGCCATCGGCATGCCATTCCCGCAACCGGCGGTCGATGACCAGATCCTGTTCCGGGCTGTTCTCGTTGCCGGTTTCCAACTGTATTTCGATTTCCATAAGCCTCAGGCCAGACGCTGCGTGATCAGTTCTTTGTATTGGTTTAAAGCACGGCTGTACTGGTCGGTCAAATCACTCTGGATCCGCTGCCATTCCTCGGCAAACCTGGGATGTCGGGTCGGATCGATCTTAACTCCGGGATCCGCCTGCCCGCCGGGTTGCCGTGCCATTGCCATCTCCAGCTGCTGCCGGAGCGCGCCCTCCAATTGCCGGCGCAACTCCGTGCGCTGGCCGACATACCGCTCCAGAATCTGCTGCATCTCGCCGAAAATTGTCGCCATGTCGCCGGCGGCGCCGGCCAGTTCCATCAAGCCGGCCATCGCCATGGTCGCTGCCTGGTTGACCTCGTCCCGCGGCAGCACGATATTACGTAACAAGGTCTGCACCATGCCTTTCCGCAACTGGCGCTGCTCGGCCGGCCCCTGCCCGACTAGGGCTTCTGCCAGGGTCGCCCTGCTCTTGCTCAGATATTCAGCTGCCAGGCGCATTCCACGCTTCAGGCTTTCCTCCTCGGCGATTTCCTGTGACGAGACTTCTCCCATCCGTGCCAGTCGTTCCATGGCCTTTTCTAAAGTGCTTTTTATCTCTGCCATCTCTTTCACCCTTATCGATAAGACAACATGTGTGTGTTGTCTTTGTTTGCAGGACGTTCCGGATCCGTCAATGTTTGCGCGTTACTACATCATGATTTTTGGCGGAAGGTCAAGAGAAAAAATACCAGAAAAAAAAGAGTTGTGTAAACCCTCTTGTCAATTTTGATGCAGATGGTAAAAACATGGCAGTGTAAAAATCTTCGCTGGTCGACAGGTTAGAAAAAAAATAATCGGGGAAACACCCATGGTAAACATTATTGTACTGGCCTCCCGCAATGCGGGCAAAGTCAAGGAGTTCCGGGCAATCGTCAAGGACTTCCCGGTAGAAATAAAAAGTTTGAATGATTTTGGTCCGATACCAGAGGCGGTTGAGGACGGCGCAACCTTTGAAGAAAATGCCTACAAAAAGGCCCTGTTCACCGCCAAGGTGTTAGGGTTGCCGGCTATTGCCGATGATTCCGGGCTGGTAGTGGAGGCACTGGGCGGGGCGCCGGGGGTGTGGTCGGCCCGCTATGCCGGCGCCAAGGCCACCGATGCGGAAAACACCGACAAACTTTTGCGGGAAATGGCCGGCAAAGAAAACCGGAAAGCCGCCTTTGAGTGTGTTCTCTCCCTCGCTGTTCCCTCCGGCCCGGCTCTCACCTATGAAGGCCGCTGCGAAGGGGAGATACTCGATGCGCCTCGGGGTGAAGAAGGTTTCGGTTATGACCCGGTTTTTTATTATCGGCCGTTCGGCAAAACCTTTGCGGAGTTAACCATTGAGGAAAAAAACCGGATCAGCCATCGCGGCAAGGCCCTGGGTGAACTGGCCGCGGAATTCGACAAGGTGATGGCCTGGTTACGAGCCCGCCTGCTCGAAGTAAAACCCCCGAAGCCGGACCACAGGGAATTTGAGCACAACGACTGGTCAAAAGACAAAATGGTATAATCAGCCCAGTTCTTCCTTGAGATCGCGGGTCAAAAGATCCTTAACCGCCGCCTCGCAGGGCTTGCCGTCATAGAGTACCGCGTGGATCTGCTCGAGAATCGGCATGTCAACCCCTTGCTTTCTGGCCAGATTCCAGGCAGATCGCGTGGTTTTTATGCCCTCTGCCACCATATTCATTTCCCCGAGAATGGCGGCGAGGCTCTTGCCCTGGCCAAGCTTCAGGCCGACAGTGCGATTGCGGCTGAGATCGCCGGTGCAGGTGAGGACCAGATCGCCCAGCCCGGCCAATCCTGAAAAGGTAAGGGGGCGGGCCCCCATCTTCACCCCCAGCCGGCTTATTTCTGCCAACCCCCTGGTAATAAGGGCTGCCCGGGTATTGGTGCCGTACCCCAGACCATCACAGATCCCGGCGGCAATGGCAATGATGTTCTTCAGCGCCCCGCCCAGCTCAAGGCCGATGACGTCGGTGCTGGCATACACCCTGAATTTTTCCGTTGAAAAAACTCGCTGAAAATATTGGGCCTCCTCCATGGTGCCGGCGGCGACCGTGACCGCCGTGGGTGTGCCTTGTACGACCTCCCTGGCAAAACTCGGTCCGGAAAGAACCCCGAGGTGGAAAGGTTGACAGCAGCCCACCAGTTCTTCTTCCATAACCCGGGTCATGGTGGCCAGGGTTTCGTTTTCAATGCCCTTGGTGGCGGAAATAATAAAAACCCCGTCGGCCAGAAAGGGGATAAGCTGACGGAACACGCCGCGGTACACATGGGAAGGGACCACCATCACCACCAGCCGGCTGCCGGATACCGCCGCCTGTAAATCTGCCACCGGTTTGACGCTGGTGGAAAAGCGATACCCCGGCAGATATGCCACATTTTCGCCGTTCTGCCGTAGCTGCTCCACAAACTCCGGCCGGTGGCCCCAGAGAAAAATCTTCCTGTCATTCTCACCCAGCGGTTTGGTTAAGGCTGTGCCCCAGCTGCCGGCTCCGATGACGGCTATCTTCTCAGCCGAAACCATTATTCCTGCTCCTGCTCCTCTGCCGTGAATTCCTCATCCTCCTCATCGGAATCAGAACCCGGGGCAACGCGATCCAGGCCAACCACCTTTTCGTTGCCCTGCAGGTTAATCAATCTGACCCCTTGGGTGTTCCGACCGATCACCCTAACGTTTTCCATGTTCATCCGGATAATCTTGCCGCTGCTGGCAATCATCATCACCTCATCTTCATCGGTGACCAGCAGAACGCCGATAATGTTGCCGTTGCGGGGGCTGGCCTTGATGGCGATCACCCCTCGGCCGCCACGCTTCTGTAACCGGTATTCCTCAATCGGGCTTCGCTTACCATAGCCGTTTTCCGTCACCGCCAGAATGGATTTATCCTTTTCCAGCACCACCATGCCAACCACCTCGTCTCCAGCACCAAGGGTAATCCCCCTGACTCCGGCGGCTCCCCGGCCCATGGTCCTAACATCGCTCTCGTGAAACCGAACCGACATACCCCTCCTGGAAATAAGCAGAATCTCGTTGTCGCCACTGGTAATGGCGGCCGACATGATCTCGTCATCCTCATTGATGGTGAGCGCGATTTTCCCCTTGCGCAGGGGACGGCTGAATTCTCGCAGGCTCGTTTTCTTGACCCGGCCGAGCTTTGTGGTCATGAAAACACCGAATTCATCGCTCCGCTCAAAACTGGAAACCGGTAGGATGGCGGCCACCTTCTCGCCCTCGGTAAGCTCGAGAAAGTTGACAATAGCCTTGCCGCGGGCGGTACGACCGGACTGGGGAATTTCATAAACCTTGCGCCAAAACACCTTGCCGTGATTGGTGAAAAACAGGAAGGTGTCATGGGTGGAGGCCAAATAGAGATTGCTGACAAAATCCTCCTCGATGGTGGTTATGCCGGTAATTCCCTTACCGCCTCTTCTCTGCGCCCGATACAGGCTCACCGGATTGCGTTTGATATAGCCGGTATGGGTGACCGTGACCACCATGGTTTCCGGGGTGATCATATCTTCGGGAAGAATCTCATCCGGAGCGTCGATAATCTCGGTCCGTCGCGCGTCGCCATACTCCTGCTTGATCTGTTCAAACTCGTCCCGAATAATTTTCAACACCAGGGTTTCATCGCTCAAGATCTGATGGTACCAGGTGATATCTTTCAACAGTTCATTATATTCGCTGAGGATCTTTTCACGTTCCAGGCCGGTCAACCGCTGGAGGCGCATTTCAAGAATGGACTGTGCCTGAATCTCGCTCAGGCCGAAGCGTTCCATCAAACCGACGCGGGCCTCCAGGGGATTGGCAGACTCTTTAATCAGAGTAACTACCTCATCCATGTTGGTTATGGCGATCTTCAGGCCTTCGAGAATGTGGGCCCGCTCCTCTGCCTTTTTCAGATCATAGACCGTGCGACGGTACACAATGGTCTTGCGATGCAGTAGGAAGTGCTGAAGAATCTGCCGGAGATTGAGGATCTCAGGTTTGTTGTTGACAATGGAAAGAAGAATAATCCCGAAACTCTTCTGCAGCGGCGTGTGCTTATAGAGCTGGTTTAACACCACCTCGGGGAATTCATCCTTTTTCAATTCCAGGACGATACGCATGCCGCGTCGATCCGATTCGTCGCGGATCTCCGAGATAGAGGTGACCCGCTTCTCCTTGACCAGCAGGGCGATCTTTTCCACCAGGGACGCCTTGTTTTGCTGAAAGGGGATTTCCGTTATGATAATGGCCTCGCGGTTGCCGTGCTTGATCGGTTCGACATGGGTCTTGGAGCGAATGAGGATGGAGCCGCGCCCTGTTTCATAGGCTTCCCTGATCCCGGCCCGGCCGCAGATAAAGGCACCAGTAGGGAAATCCGGACCGGTGATGATTTGGCCTAATTGATGCACGGTAATGTTTGGGTCATCGATCATGGCCATGAGTCCGTCCAGAACCTCGGCAAGGTTGTGGGGCGGAATGTTGGTGGCCATGCCCACGGCAATGCCTGAAGAGCCGTTGGCAAGAAGATTGGGTATTTTTGCCGGAAAAACCACCGGCTCGGTTAAGCTGTTGTCGTAATTTGGAATAAAATCGACGGTTTCTTTTTCAAGATCCGACACCATCTCCTGGTCGATTTTCGTCATCCTGGCTTCGGTGTACCGCATGGCCGCCGGTGAGTCGCCATCAACCGATCCGAAGTTGCCCTGCCCGTCGACCAGGGGGTAGCGCAGGGAAAAAACCTGGGCCATGCGGACAATTGTGTCATAGACCGCCGTATCGCCGTGCGGATGGTATTTACCGATAACGTCACCGACGATTCTTGCGGATTTCAGGTGCGGCCGGTTGTGGTAGTTGTTCAATTCGCGCATGGCGAACAGGGCCCGCCGGTGCACCGGCTTTAAGCCGTCCCGCACATCCGGCAGGGCGCGCCCGACGATAACGCTCATGGCATAGTCGAGATAGGATTTCTTAAGTTCCTGCTCGATGGAAATGGTGTGCTTGATTTTCTCGTGTTCTTCAATCATGAATGACACATCCTATGGTATCTGCTCCCGAGAACCGGGAAAATGCGAATTGTTAGATGTCCAGCTCGGAGACCTCAAGGGCGTGCGTCTGAATGAAATCCCGGCGCGGCTCCACCTTTTCACCCATCAGGGTAATAAAAATGTCATCGGCCTTTTCCGCGTCGTCGATGGTCACTTGAACCAGGGTGCGTTTTTCAGGATTCATGGTTGTTTCCCAGAGCTGCTCGGGATTCATTTCACCAAGACCTTTATACCGTTGCAGCGAACTGCCCTTAAACGATTCCTTCCTGATTACCAGAAGCATATCATGCCAGTTAGCCGCCTTGAGCTGCTGGTTGCCCGTCTCCACCAGAAACTTCTGCTGCAGATATTCCTTGATCTGCGGAAAAAGGGTGATGGCGCGCCGGTATTCGGGAATGAGCGGAATCTGCGGGCCGATGGTGATGACCATATGGGCCTTATCCTTGATGGCGGCGTCAAACTCATAACAACTCGGTTTCCACCTGCAGGGCCGCAGATTGCCAAGGATCAGTTTTTTTCCGTTCAATTTGTTCTTCAGTCCCGCGACAAAATCCTCGTCGGCAAACTGATCGGCGGATTCTATGTCGTTCTCCAGTAAGAAGGTGACCATTTCTTCCCAAAGACTGACCCGGTCCAGAAAATCGAGAATCTTTTGATATGTCGATAGTTTTTTCAATAAATCTGGAAGGTTTTCAACGATGGTTTGGCCGGACTCACCATCCACCAAGAGCTTCATTGTGGCGCTGGCTTGCTGGAAAAGATACTGGTTAAGCGTCTCCTCATCGGTAAAGAACTGTTCCTTTTTGCCTCGCCCCAGACGGTAGAGAGGGGGCTGCCCGATGTAGACAAACCCGCCTTCCACCAGGGGCAGCATCTGCCTGTAAAAAAAAGTCAGCAGTAACGTGCGGATATGGGCGCCATCTACGTCAGCATCGGTCATGATGATGATTTTGTGATAACGCAGGGTGTCGAGTGAAAACTCGTCCTTGCCGATCCCGGTGCCCAACGCGGCAATGATCTGCCTGATCTCTTCGCTGGCAAGGATTTTGTCATAGCGTGCCTTTTCCACGTTCATGATCTTGCCGCGCAAGGGTAGAATCGCCTGAAATACTCGGTCTCTGCCCTGTTTGGCGCTGCCGCCGGCCGAATCACCCTCAACCAAAAAAACCTCCCGGAGCTTCGGATCTTTTTCCTGGCACTCAGCCAGTTTGCCCGCCATAAGCAGATCAAGGCCCGAGCCTTTTTTGCGGGAGAGCTCCTTGGCGCGTCTGGCAGCCTCCCGGGCGCGGGCCGCATCCACCACCTTGCCCAAAATTTTCTTGGCTTCTTGTGGGTTCTGCTCGAGGTAGATGGCCAGTTTTTCGTTACATACACTTTCGACAATGGACTTCACTTCGCTGTTGCCGAGTTTGGTCTTGGTCTGTCCCTCAAACTGCGGATTGGGAACCCGCACGGAAATAACACAGGTTAAGCCTTCGCGGACGTCGTCTCCCCCCATTTTTTCCCGCAAATTTTTTGGAACGATGTCGTCGCTGGCATAACGGTTAATGCATTTTGTTAAAGCCGCCCGAAAACCCGCGACATGGGTTCCGCCTTCCCGGGTGTTTATGTTGTTAACAAAGGAAAAAAGCCTTTCATTGTACCCGTCGAAATACTGAAAACCTATTTCCACCTGAACCTGATCCCTTTCACCGGTGATGATTATCGGCTGGGAATTGATCGGGGTTCTTTTCCTGTTAAGGTATTCCACATATTCCTGAATACCACCTTTGTAGTGAAATTCGTCTTCGGCGCCGCTTCGCTCATCTTTCAGATAAATTTTGACGCCGCGGTTAAGGAAGGCGAGTTCGCGCACTCGGGTCTGAATTATTTCATATTTGAATTCAGTGGTCTCGGTAAAAATAGTTGCATCGGGTTTAAAGGTGATCGTGGTGCCGTTGTGGGTGCTTTCCCCTATTTCTTCCACATCGCTTGCCCGTATCCCAAATCGGTACATCTGCCGATGAATTTTTCCGTTTCTTTTTATCTCGGCAACGGTCCATTCACTCAAGGCATTCACTACTGAAACGCCTACGCCATGCAGACCACCGGAAACTTTGTAGGTGGAATTATCGAATTTCCCGCCGGCGTGCAGCGTGGTCATTACCAACTCCAGGGCGGAAATATTTTCTTCCGGGTGTATTGCAACCGGGATGCCCCTGCCATTGTCTTCGACTGTTACACTGGTGTCTTTGTGAAGGGTGACTCTGATTTTCGTACAGTGTCCGGCTAACGCTTCATCTATGCTGTTATCAACCACCTCATAAACAAGATGGTGCAACCCTTCTTCGGCGGTATTTCCGATATACATGGAAGGTCTTTTCCGGACTGCTTCCAAACCGGCCAAAACCTTTATCTGCTCTGCTTCATATTCGTTAACATTTTCCACGGTGTTAATTATCCCTTCTTATTATTGACCAACGGGTATCCAAAATTTTCACGTTGGATATATAACTTTCTGGCTAATAAACAATTATATTTTCATTGGCATTATAATATTTACAAAACCAATATCATCTTTTCCTTCAATTAAACAAGGACTCTGCTCAGAATTTATATAAATATTTATAAATTCACTGGACATAACTTGAATAGCTTCAATAAAATATTTACAATTAAAACCTAATGCCAAGGTTTCTCCTTCATATTCAATTGTAATTTTGTCGGTTGCGCTGCCGTAATCCGTATTTTGCGAAGATAATATCATTATATTTTTTTGTATGTTTAAATGAACAGCGTTAAATATGCTTTCAGTGAAAAGGTTTGTTCTTCTCAATGATTCAAGAAATGTTTTTCTTTCAACCTCAATTGAATTTTTTCTATTAATTATTTTCAAAAGATTTTTGTAATCAGGAAAATCTCCATTCATTAATCTAATAATCATTAATGAATTGTTAGATTTTACAACTAACTGTTTATTATCAAATCCTATTTTTATATTATCATTTTCTGATGTTTCACATAATTTTCTTATTTCTAATATACCCTTTCTTGGTATTATTGTATTTTTATCTATATTAAGAGTAGATAAATCATCTTCAATCATAGTCTGCTTTATAGACAACCTGTGGCCATCCGATGATACCATTCTAATATAATTATTATTATCTATTTGTTCTTTTTCAAGTAAAGCTCCTGTCAAGGTAAAATTATTCTCTCTGTCATGAGCTATAGAAAAAAGAGTTTTATCTATTAGTTCTTTAAATAAATTGGCTTTAACATCAACAAGCATATCTTCATTATATTCAGGAAAATCCGGATATTCTTCGGAAGATATTCCAGCAAGATTATAGACACTAGTACCTGAAACAATTTTAACCCAATAATTATCCTGTTCTTCAATTGATATAAAATCAGAGCAAGATTCTTTTACAAGTTCATATAAAATTTTTGCTGGTAATGTTATAGAACCTTGACTAATTATATTGGCATCGAGCTCATTTTTAATACCAATTTCCAAGTCTGTAGCTATTAATTCAACATTATTTCCTTGTGATTTTATCAAAATATTAGACAATATAGCCAGTGTTCCTTTTTTTCCTGCGATATTTTGCAATAAAGAAAGGGAATATAAAAGGTTTTCCTTGGAAGCCTCAAATTTAATAGTCATAAATAAGTCCTCTTTCTTATTTAAGAAAACAAAGGGGTTAAAATATTGTTATTATTAAGGACGGCAACAAGTTAAAAAACAACTTAACTTTTTTAATTTGTTAATAAATTAATGTTTGATAAGTTTTTTAAAAAAGATAAGAAAAAAACAAAAGAGAGAAATTAACAAATTATTAAAAAAAAGTTAACACCACCACCCCAAAAAAGTTATACAACTATAGTTTATCGTCCGCGAAAATTCAACAAATATAACAGCGGGGGATTTTTATTATTTTTAATAAAAACAGGTGATTAATGTGTTTTCAACAAAAAGGATTTCACAACTAAAAAAGGATATTGAAAGCCTGTTTGAATCCGCCACAACCAATCATATTTTCCCGGGCGCGGTGTTAGGTATTTCTTTTGGATTGTCTCATGAAAAAAAGAAGTTGTGTTTTTTTTATGGAAAACACTCCTATTTCCCGGATCAGATTAACACAGCGAAAGAAACGTATTATGATCTTGCCTCTCTTACGAAGCCATTAGCGACAACTCTAGCTGTTTTATGTTTATTAAAAAAAAGTATAGTTTCCCTGAATGATACCCTGCCTTCTCTCCTGGCCGGAGATTGGGATGGAGAGAAAAAAAATATCACTCTCAAACAATTATTATCCCACTGCTCCGGTTTTCCTGCGTACCGGCCGTATTATGAAATAGCTAAAGGTCTTTCCTTTCAGGAGGCAAAGGAAAAAATATTCCTTCAGTTGTTCAAGGAACCGTTAGTTTACCATCCTGGTTCGAAATCAGAATACAGTGACCTTGGATTTATGCTTCTTGGTAGAATAATTGAAGAAAAGTCCGGGATTCTTTTAAATGAATACGTAGCGAATAATGTTCTGAAACCCCTTGGCCTGGAAGAAAATTTATGGTTTGGGGCATTGGATGGCGGTAATAAAAAAGGAATAATTTTTGCTCCAACCGAGAACTGTCCTTGGCGGAAGAAAATACTCTGCGGCGAAGTGCACGATGACAACTGCTATGTCATGGGTGGGGTTGCCGGCCACGCCGGTCTTTTCGGAAATATCGAGGGGGTGCTTTCCCTTACCTCCTTTCTGCTCGACCAATGGTATGGTCGGGCAGCCCATCCAAATTATGCGAACAAAGACCTGGCTTCTTTTTTCGCACGGGTGGGAGGCAGTACCTGGGCGTTGGGGTTTGATACCCCGGCACCAACAGCATCAAGTGGCGGCCGCTATATCTCTGAGAAAAGCGTTGGCCACCTGGGCTTTACTGGCACATCTTTTTGGATTGATTATCCTAGAAAACTCTCGATGGTGTTGCTTTCAAACAGGGTTCATCCTGACAGAAACAACAATAAAATAAAGGAATTTAGGCCGGTTCTCCACGACAGCATCATAAAAAATCTCTATCTGTGAAGGCCGTGAGCTGTCTCTGGCGCGCAGGAGAAACAAATAGGACAATTTTTTACAACGCAAGCTCCTCAACTATACCCTGGTGCATTCTTATTTGTTTTTTTGCCTGACGGGCCAGCTCAAGATTGTGGGTGATAAAAATAATGGTAACTTTTTGCTCCTCATTGATTCTACTGAAAAGTTCCATTATTTCCCGTTCGGTATCTTCATCAAGGTCACCCGTTGGTTCGTCGGCAAGGATTATTTCAGGATCATTCATCAGGGCCCGGGCAATGGCCACGCGGCGCTGCTGGCCGCCTGAGAGCTGCGAAGGATAGGCCAGTCCCTTTTCACCGATACCAACCAACTCAAGGCATCTCTGGGCCTTTTCCGCGTTGTCTTTTGCCTGTTGTTGGTCCGGGCTGAAGAGTGCCGGCAGCAGAACGTTTTCCGTGGCGGTCAATATTGGCAGCAGGCTGGCAAATTGGAACATGAAGCCGATTTTTTTGTTTCGATATTCTGACAGGCCGTTGTCATCAAGCTCACAAATATCGCAGCCGTTATAAAGCACCTGCCCGGAAGTCGGTCGTAAAATACCACCGACAATGGAAACCAGGGTCGTCTTTCCGGAACCGGAATGGCCGACCACGGAAAGAAACTCCCCCTGCTCGATGTTGAGTGAAACCTCGTTTACTCCCGGGATAATGGTGTCGCCAACCGTATAAAATTTATTTAATTTGATTATTTCGATCTGAGACAATTTATTCCTCTTTAATTACCAGAAGTGGTTCCATTTTTTTAATTCTGTTGATGGGGAGCAAGGCCCCTCCCACACAAATCCCTGATCCAAGGATCAATCCCGCCACCGCGATAACCAGCTGATGAACAAGATTAAGCTGGGCAGAGATGGTTTTGATCAAAGTAAAAGTGTGCACAAGCCAAAAGGCAAGAAGGGTACCCGCCGCAACACCGATGAGGCTGCCGATAATGCCCAACGTCAGAACTTCCAGAAAGAATAGCTTTGTGATATGCGACTCCTTGGCACCGATCGCCCGCATGATGCCGATCTCTTTGGCGCGTTCATTGGCGATTGCTGAAAAAATTGCCCAGACCAGAAAAATGGTCAACAGAGAGGAAAGGGTGATGGAAATCAGAAAAATTTTGTTTATATCTGCCAGTACATTGAGGAATTTTTCGCCCATATTGCTCCGGGCCACCACATCTACATCAACAATACTGCCCTCCACGACCCTTCCCACATAGTCAGGATCGGCACCTTTCTTCACCTTGGCAAAAATAATCGAGATCTCTCCCTTTTTCAGAGGGGACTTGCCGCTCTCAATGATGGCAGCCAGGTTTTCTTCGGTCATGAAGAGGGCGTTGTCCAAGCCGGTGCCGGTTTGTTCAAGAACTCCGACGATCTTAAATTTATTGTTGAAGATAGTGGTTTCCACCGCCAGCAGGCCGAGGCCCAGGTTTTCGTTCGTGCCGAAACCGGCAATGGCTTCCCCTCTCTGCAATGGCCGCCCCAGCGAACCCTGCAACCAGGGTTTTATGATGAAATCGTTCTCCGGGTCAAAAGCAATTATTCGCGTGGGAAGAATATCGCAACACAGGCCAGAAATTGAGGAAAGATAGGTCTGGTGGGTAAGGGTCTCAATGCCTTCGATTGCGGCTACCCGTTTAATCATCTCTTTGGGCATATAAAAAGCGGTGTGCTTTGATTCGAGCAAAAACTCTTCGGCAAAACCGCGCGCGCCAACCGGCACGATAATCAGATCAGCCCCCAGTCGGTCTGAGGATTTTTTCAGGCTGCTGCCCACACTGATACTGAAGGAAATCGCAAAGATTAAAAGGGATACCAGGATAGCAATGGCACTGATAAGGATGCCGCTTCTGAAAGGTTTTCTTTTCAGGTTCTTGAGGGCAACCGCCAGAAACGTGAATTTTTTCATGTTGGTTATCTGGTTGAAAGGTTATTAAAAACAAAACAAGGGGGTGCCGGATACTGTGTAACCCGGCGCCCCCCTTGTTTTCAATAGTTATGTTTATAGCTGTTCTGTCGGTTGGCTATTTCCAGTTGGCATCCAAGCCGCAAAGAACTGCCGTGCCTACCTTCTGTTCCTTGTGGCACGCGAAGCAGACCGAGGCGGATTTGCCTATGGTCTTTTTCGCTGCGACATCGTAGAGCAGCAGGGTGCCGTCCGTTGAATCCTTGCCTTCAAAATCTTTGGCTTTTTCACGCAGGGTAAGTACGGCATATTTGCCATCCGGGGTGGGCATGAAGTCATGGTTTTCGCCCGGCAGCGGGGTTACTTCATCCAGGACTTTCAGGGTGGCGGCATCAATGACATAGCCGCGGTCGGCTCCGGACTGGAACAGTGTCTTGCCGTCGGCAGTGAAGAACTGACGGAAGGTGATGGTGCCGCCGGAGGCGTCTTTCGGTTTGCCGGTGATAACACCCTCGGCCAGTTTAACCATCTTGCCCTGTTCCAATGCTGCCATGTCAAGCATGATCAGCTTGGTGTTACCATTAAATTTGGTGTGGCCGTCCGGCGACAGGTTCACGGTCAGGAGAAACTTTTTCATGTCCGGCGTGTTGATGCCGTGAGCAAACGTGGTCTCACCCGCCTTGATGCCGAGGTCATCGAAGAAGACCCGATGTTTCAGTTCCATTGTGGCCTTATCAAAAACATCGATGTAGCCTTCGTCGGCCATGGAAACCGGCATAAAGTATTTTTCAGACTGACCCGATGCACAGTAGTTGGCGCCGGTCCATTTTGCCCGCTCAGGAGCAGGGAATGCCGTATCCTTAACTACATTACCTGTTTTCAAATCGGTTTTGCCGACATGCAGATTACCACCCTTGGCGTCCTTGTCTTTCCAGGTGTCAAGCTTGTAGGTGGACCAGTACATGGTGTTTTTGTCTTTGGCATCGATTCTGGCATCATGGGTCGGGTGGGTGGCGCCACCGATATCAACCATATCAAGTTTGTCTACCTTGATGGGATTTTCTGTGTTGTTCGGGTCGATGGTAACATCGGCCTTTGCGAAATGCCCACCCATGCCGGCAACATACATGGTAGCGGAGTATGTCTTCGCGGCAGCCAAGGCCTCGGCAACCGGAGATTTGGAAGTAAGAGCGGAATAAGCCAGATAGCCACCGACCACAACAGACATTGCCACAACAGTTGATACAAATTTCTTCATGTTTCCCCCCGTTAGGAAATTTTTTTTTGATAAAAAATTATTCAGAAAATGGCAGTTGGTATTCGGACTGTTACCTCCTTAGCTTGAATTTTTCACTCATCCCCCTGCCGATGAATTCATCGGCAGGAATTCCGCGTTCACGAACGCATTACCAAAATTGGAGAATCAGACGATTCAGTATCAAGAAGGCACGAATATCATCCGGTTTGACCTTTGTTGAGCTGGTTTTTCCCGCGACAACTTTCTTGGGCTGGTTTTCCCTGCGACAAATTGCCACACATGCGATTTTTAATACCACGGTGTGGTATATTGGTCAAGAAAAAAAGCCACAGCGTGTTTCTTGGTCAAGGAAAAACAGTTCCTGTTGGCAAAGCCGCATGTCTGGTCAGAGAAATATTGCGGCACTATTTGATTGGTCTGAATCAAGCCCGGTTTAAGCAAAACGCAGATTTGTGAAACCAGCGCGATCGCGTACTGGCTACTTACTGTCGTTTTCTTAATCATGATGGTATGATTGAAGGAAACCGCCACACCTGACATGTTTATTGTGTAAATCCGCTTTAATTGAAAGGCGAAGGAAGCAACATTGTGTTCCGTATTTCTTTGACGAAAAACGAATGGCGACTACTGATCGGGTTTTTGTTCCTGTGTGTGCCGCTTGTTCTTTATATTGCCAGATCGCTTGATGATAACCGGCTAACCAGTTGGCAGTGGGTTTTCGCCACCAAGGGTGTGATTGGTTTATTTGTATTCTCACTTCTGGGCGTTGTAGTGGCGCTCCCTCTCTCGCTGCTTTCTTTTTCCAGGTTTAGGGTTCTCTTTCTTTTTCTGCTGTCGTTCTGTCTTGGAGCTTTGTTTTGGTCTGAACCCGAGGTTATCGTGGATGCGGCGCGCTATTTCAGCCAGGCAAAACATCTTGAATTGTTCGGAATCCAATATTTTTTCAGAGAATGGGGGAAGAACATTTTTGCCTGGACCGATCTTCCCCTGTTGTCCTTCTGTTATGGGTTGATTTTTAAATATTTTGGTGAGACACGGATATTCATCCAGTTTTTCAATACGATTCTTTTTTCGTTGTCGGTTGTGCTTGTTTACCAGCTTGGCAAAACACTTTGGGATGAGGAGGTTGGTTACTGTGCCGGCCTGCTGCTGTTGGCTTTTCCTTATCTTTACACCCAGGTACCGCTCATGCTTGTTGACGTGCCGACGATGTTTTTTTTTCTGGCTGCTGTCTGGGCCTTTACCCGCGCAATGCAGTGTGGCGGTAATGGCCGAATAATTCTGGCCGCTGTTTTGCTGTGCCTTGCGATTCTTGCCAAGTATTCGAGCTGGCCCTTTCTTTCCGTGCTGGCCGTGATTTTTCTTATCTATCTGGCAAGATCGCCGCAGGCTTCTCTTAAAAGGGTTGCCGCCCTTGTTCTCTGTTGTCTTCTTCCTCTCATGATGTTTTTTATCTCGCAACAGGAGGTGGTTGTACAGCAGATTAAATTCCTGGCCGAGTATCAGAAGCCTGGCCTGGAACGCTGGGGCGAGAGTTTTATATCGACATTTTTCTTTCAGATTCACCCGGTGGTTTCTCTGGCGGCCCTTGCTTCCCTCGGGGTCGCCCTCAAAAAAAGGGATATCAAATATGTTGGTATCGCCTGGGTGGTGCTGTTGGTTCTGGTTATGCAAATTAAACGGTGCCGATATCTTATCCCGATTTTTCCCATGGTTGCCTTGATGGCCGCCTATGGTGTCTGCCGGATTAGCGACCGGCGCATCAGGATGTTCGTTGTTTTTGCCGCGATCAATACGTCCCTGGTCGTTGCCCTTATGGCGTATCGTCCATTCCTGCTTTCAATGGGGGAGATGAACCTGAAGGATGCCGGTCAGTTTATTGATACTTTGGCGGTGGATGGCGTGGAGGTCTTGACGCCGATCACGAAAGAGGTGGCGGTCCATCCGAAGATTACGGTTCCCCTCCTTGATCTGCACACCGACAAGAAGATAGTTTATCAGGATCTGCCTGTTTCCCGTCGCGAACTTGACAACCACGCTACCTCCCCCTTGCGGTTTACCTGGGAATTTCAATCACCGAAATTCTATGAAAACGGAAATAACGTGAAACCCGGGGCACTGGTCGTGGTGAGCGACAGCCCGGAGCTGCTGCTTCCCCCTGCTGCCCTGGAGAAGATAAAAGATTTTTCCCGGATCGACCGTTTCCAGAAGTCCACCGGCGTCTTCCTGCACCAAACCTTTGTTGCTGTATATCACAACTAGCTGAAATCATCAGCAAAGGTGCCACATCGTAGCATGTCGAATTAGCATAACTACAAAGTTGATTGGCAGCTATCCCGCCGAAATTTTTGATCATAGCGCAACGGACCGGTGCCACAGCGTGTCAGCCTTTTTGCTTGACAATTACAATTGGACAAATTAATCACAAGAAACGTTTCGAAAAGAGAATGAGGGAGTGTTCGGGGCTGTTCGGCAGAGCAGAATTGAGGCGGCGGCAGATGTTCAGTAGATAAAACTAGAGGGGGAGGCAAAAGCAGAAAACGAACGGGGTGGGCAGTGTGGAGAAAGAATTTCGATAGTATTTGAAACAATATGAGGGGAGGAAACCTAAACATGGAAGAAAAAAGGAATGCCATGTGGGCGTACCTGATTACCGGAGCGATGATTCTAATCAGTCTCCTGTATTGGGCAACCGATGTTTATTACATGTATATGGTGATCTACATCTGGTTCGGGTTCGCCTACGGTATGATGCTGCAGTACGGAAGGTTCTGTTTTGCCTCAGCATCGCGTGATTTAATTGCCGCAGGGGTGCCGCGCATGGCGGTCGGCATCATGGTGGCGCTCATCTTTTTCAGCTTTATCCAGGCAACACTTGAGTCCGTTAACATGAGTACCTTTCATGCCGCGCCCTTTGGCATTCACATGCTGATTTCAGGCGCGGTGTTCGGAGTGGGCATGTGTCTGGCTGGCGGCTGTGCCTCCGGCTCCCTGTACAAGGTGGGCGAGGGCAACATGACCTCACTGCTGGCGGTAATTTTCGGCCTATGCCTTGGTCAGGCGATCTTTGTGGATACGGGCGGTGTGTTCAACAATCTTATGCCCCAGGCCTGGGTTGACAAGGCCATGCAGACTCAGGCCGGCATGCTGCAGGCTGGCATCAACCTTCCGGTCAATTCCTGGTTTGATTATTATCTGGCAGGTTATATCTGGCACCAGCCCTCGTTTACCATTGCCAAGCTTATTTCCGGCGGCCATCCAACCGCGATCCATTTTTTTGTGGGCAATGCGTTCATTAACGCGATGCTGCCCGCCCTTATCATATTGACCCTCATCTATTTCTTCTATCCCCGCAAGAATTTCATGAAGAAGAGAAAGAAGGAGATGAAGAAGGCGGGCAAGGAGCCGGTTACCGGCTTTAGCGATGAAATGGCCGGTATCTGGGCCATGATCACCTCTTCCAAGCGAACCAGCTGGATGGGCATCCTGGTGGGTATCACCGCTGGCCTTCATATTCTGACCATGGCCGGCATCCAGAAAAAATTCGGGGTTACCAATTTTGGCGCCCTGCTGAAGAGAATGGGCCATTTTTCCGATGTCTCTCTGAAAGGCGAGGTCTTTGATCCGGGCTACTGGTACATCACCAGCCAGGAAGGCCAGTTGGGCGCCTGGATTCTCGAGAAGTTCGGTTGGAACATGCATGACAACATCTTTTTCGGGTTTGTAAACGGTTTGCCCGAGCCCATCCGCAATCCGGCTCTCTGGATGTCCCTGGGCATTATTTTCGGCGCCATGGTCATGGCCCGGTTGAGCAATGAATTTAAATTCAAGCTGCCTTCGACAGAACTGATCATTTGGGGCGTGTCCGGTGGTATCCTCATGGGTTTCGGTTCCCGGCCTTCCCTTGGCTGCAACATCGGCGGGTTTTTCATCAGGGCGGCCGGTGGAGATCCCAACGGCTGGGGATACGGTGTCGGCATGATTGGGGGGGGCTTTATCGGGGGAACCTTTTTGAACTGGTTCACGGAAAGAAGAATGCGGCAACAGATGGCGGACTTCTAGTTAATTAATAAAAATAATAAGTTGGAGGTAAAAACCATGGCTGAGATGAAATTTGAGAAAGTAAGCGACACTGAATATAATCTGGATGTCTGCGGCTTTGTTTGCCCGCATCCCCAGCTGTATGCCAAAAAGTCTCTGGAAAAAATCGCTGAAGGCGCCATCCTGAATCTTGTTTTTGACAACCCCTCTTCCAAGGAAACCATTGTGCAGATGTGTGAAGCGGCTGGCAATGATATCATTGAATCGAAGACCGAAGGCGGCAAGATTTACCTTAAAATCGAGAAAGGTTGATTTGTTAACGGAGCGAAGAAGGCGTCGGAGAGCTCTCCGACGCCTTCTTCGCAGGTTTTTATGATAAGGCAGTCAGTTGGCAGAGAGAAGTCATTAAAAAGTTTCCTGAGGAGGGGAGGAAATACATGAAGACACATGTTTCGATTATTATCATCATCCTGGTGGGGATCCTGGGCTTCATCATCGGCTACAGCGTTGCCCCGACAGATGTGAGCGTGGTCCGGCACAGCGTGGCCGCGCCAGCAAAGGCGCCGGCTGCCGCTGGCGGACAGCAAGCTCCGGCCGGTGGTGGCTACGGCTCAGCTCCTGCTGCTCCGGCTGGTGGTGGCTACGGCACAGCTCCCGCGGCTCCGGCCACTGGCGGTTACGGCTCAGCTCCTGCTGCTCCGGCCACTGGCGGTTATAGCGCTGCTCCTGTTGCTCCTGCCACTGGCGGTTATGGTGCCAAGTAGCAAAGGTCATCCGCATGTCTTTTTAAAATAGACAGGGGAGCGAAGAAAATATGAAAAAGATATTGATTGCTGTAGATGATACTAAGAGTTCGAAAGAAATTTTTTCCAAGTGTATGCAGATATGCAAATGCATGTCACCGGAAGAGATAATTCTCCTTTATGTTGAAAAATTTGAAGGCAAATCCCTGATCGACGAAATGCTGGGAGATGCCGAGCTTGGCACCCTGAAAGAAGTTCTTGAAGGCACGGAATATAAAGAGGCACTGGACCGGCGGGCTGCGAACGTCTTGAATTATTACAAAGGACAACTCGCGGCAGGTGTTCCGGGTCTCAATGTCAGAACTGAGATTAAGTCCGGTCATCCGGCCGAACAGATTGTGGCCGTAGCCAAGGCTGAGGATGTAAGCATGATCCTGATCGGCTCCAGAGGCCAACGGGCCGCCAATCTATTGTTCATGGGCAGCGTCAGCCGCGAGGTTGCCAATACAGCCGATCGGCCGGTCTTGATTGTTAAATAACATCGGCCCCGGCAAGGGTGCATGGAGTTTGTTTTACTGACAAGCGGCGTTGTCGCTTGCCAAGTATCCGCGGTTGTTTTACATACCAGAAAGACTACAGGCATGTTCTGTTGGTCTTTCTGGTATTTTTTTGTTCTAGAGAGAGATTGTTTCAGGGCCAAGGCAACGTTCAATAACGGGATCAGCGAAAAATGAAGTGTGCACTTATCATTCCGGCCTGGGTGCCGGATGAGATTTTTTCATCAAAAACCGCCGGCTCCCAGATCAATTACTGGCAACCGCTCGGGACGTTGTATGTAGCTTCCTCTTTGATTCAGGCCGGCCACGAGGTTCGATTTTTCAATGGTGCCTTTATGAGCCAGGCCGCAATTCTCCTGGCTGTCGAAGAATTTCGGCCGGAGTTTGTCGGACTCTATTCCACCACCTTTGGCTGGCCCAAGGCCAAACAGACCGCCCGTGATTTGAAGACCAGGCATGGCCATCTTTTTATCGCGGTCGGCGGCCCGTATCCCATTGCCATGCAGGAAAAATGTCTTGAGGACTGCGAGGCTATCGATGCCACGGTCACCGGCGAAGGCGAATTGACCGTGCCGGAGATGGTGGCGCGGTTAGCCAGTTGCCAATCCCTGGCCGGCGTGGCTGGCGTGGTGTATCGCGACCAAGATGCAATCAGGAAAAATCCGACCCGGCCGCTCATTACCGACCTTGATGCATTGCCGCCTCCGGCCCGCGAATTGCTGGGCGATGCCGATCACTATATCCCGCCGCCGGCCACTTACAAACGGCGGCCGGTGGCCGTGCTCATTACCTCCCGCGGCTGCAATCGGCGTTGCCTGTACTGCTTTCAGATCGACAAAAGCCGGAAAAGTGGAATCCGCTATCGGTCCGTGGCCAATGTCATGGCGGAAATAGAACTCATCCTCAGCCAGGGCTATAAAGAGATCAAGTTTATCGACGACACCCTGGCCGCCGATTACGACCGGGCCATGGAGATCGCCCGACAAATCAAGGCCAGGGGGCTGGATTTCAGTTGGTTTGCCTCTGCCTGCGTCAACCAGGTGGATAAGCCGCTGCTGCAGGCCTTTAAGGATGCCGGTTGCTGGGCCGTGCTCTTTGGGGCGGAAAGCGGCGTCCAAAAGGATCTCAACACCATCCGCAAGGGGATCACCCTGGCCCAGATCAGACTGGCGGTCAAGGCGGCCAAGGAGGTCGGCCTCACCGTGTATACCCCGTTTCTTTTCGGCATTCCGGGACAGACCTTTGCCGATGGCCTGCAGTCCATCGAATTCGCCTGCGAGCTTGATCCGGATATTGCCAACTTCCATGCCATCACGCCATTTCCTGGCACTGAACTCTACGACAACATAGAGAAGTACGGAACGATGTCAACGAATTTGCAGGATTTCTCCTATCAGGGTGCGGCCTTTGTCCCCTACTCGATGACCAGGGAGCAGATTGCCGAGTTGCGCCAGATTGCCTTCCGCCGATTTTATTCCCGGCCCCGTTTTCTTGCGCGCCGTCTTCTTAAGATTCGCACTGGCAATGATTTACGAGCAGCCCTGTACGGGCTGCGGAGCATGTTTTGGCTCTGGGCAAAAAGCGGTGTCTTCAGGCGTTCCTGAGCGTTTCACAGAGAATAAATATCCACCCGTGATTCGTCTCAAACGAGAAGAACAGGTTTATATTGACGACCGTCTTCCCGTTTAGCATTATTAACCCAAAGTGTTTGCAAACGACCGCAATTCGTAGAGAGTGGCCAGGTGGCTGGCCGTTTGCTTGATTCTCAATTATTTAAGGGGGGTGGCGTATGAGAAAAAATGTGGTGGCGCTGGCGGTGTTGTTTCTCTGTCTGGTGGCGGGTGTCGCGGTCTGGGCCGATTCGCCCGTTTTCAAAGCGGTTGCCGGAGACAAGGTCTACGTCTGTGCCTGCGGTGCTGATTGCACCTGCAATACCTTATCCAGCAAGCCGGGCACCTGCGGCTGCGGCAGCGCCCTTGTGGAGGGCAAGGTAGTAAGTGTGGGCGAGGGCAAGGCGGTCATTGCCATCGGCGACCGGCAACAGGAGTTCAGCACGGTTGGCAAGTATGCTTGTGCCTGCGGCGGCGGCTGCACCTGCAATACGATCAGCCAGAAGCCGGGTACCTGCGGCTGCGGGGCACCGCTCAAGCAGGTCGAATAAATCTGGTCGTTTTTTTCAAGGAAGGCCGCGAGTTCCGTTGAGTGAACCGCGGCCTTTTCTTTGCGCGGGCAAGAAATTTAAGGGGTTTTAGTGCTCAACTCAAGGCCGAGCCGGCTGGGCGTACTTGCAGATATTCCTTCAGCAGGGTCGGATAGAGGCGCGGGTTAAAGAGGATGTTGGTCATGAAGTAGCACTCATGTGTGCAATGGCAGCCGTTGTTTCTGATGCGGGCCAAGACCCCTTGCGCCTGCCCGGAGGCCAGCACCCGATTGATGTTAAGGTCGTGGTCCCGGACATTGCCGAGGCCCATGGTGAATGATTCGCAGGGAAAGAGTTCGCCGGTTTCGCTGAGCACCAGATTGAGGCGACCGGCATAACAGGGGATGAGCCGCCGGTTTTGACGGGCGGTTTCGTAGATCAGCCGGCGCTGGATAATATCCTGCGCCGCCTTGAGCCGCGCCCCTGGAAAGCGATAGATGGCAGCCGCCTGCGTCTTGAGGTTGGCCTCCAGCCTGGTGATGACGGCGAGGTATTTTTTAAGCTCCACTTCTTTTAGGCCGTTTTCCGCCATCTCCCCCCGGATCAGGGAAACGGTATGTGTCTTGATCCGTTCCATCCGGCCCACCTTGTCAATCAGTTCCGCCATCACCTCCTGATTCTTTGCACAGAAGACCGAGTTGATTCCCAGGTCGAAGTTGGGAAATTGGTCCAGCAGTTCCCCTAGGGCGGCGTAGGTTTCCATGGTTTTCCGATAGCAGCCCGGCACCCCCCTGATCGCGTCATGCAGGGTTTCATCGCCGTCCAGGGAAAGCTTGACCACAATGGTGCTCTTGGGGCAGGCGCGGAGGATTTCGCTTACCACCTCCTTGATCCGGCTGGTCAGCAGTCCGTTGGTCGGGAAGAGAATAATGGCCGGCTTGTTTCGTTTATAAAAAATCTTTGTTATTTCTGGTAGATCCTCACGCAAAAAGATCTCGCCGCCGGAAAAGGCTAGCCAAAGCAGATTTGGCAGCGAGGCGGCAATGGCATCGATTTCGGCTAGGGAAAGCTCGGCTGGCAATGATTCGCTGTGTGCCTCGCGGTTGCTGTAAAAACAAAAAGGACAGCGGGCGTTGCAGCGTTTGGTCACAAAAAAGGTGAACTGCAGGGGACGGCGCTTGCAGAAAACCGCAGCGATATGACGCAGTGGACTATAGCGCATCAACGAAGTCCTTTTTTGAGGTAAAGGACAATGCCGACGGCGGCGCCGGCCCCAACGGCAGGTGGATAGACCAGCAGATAATAGAGGGCTGCCGCCAGCATGAAGCCTGGACCGGCCGCGCGGAGAAAGGTGGCCAAGAGGGCGCGGTTGAGTATGATGTTTCCGGCACAGAGGATCGGGACGGGCATAAGCCAGGCAACCTCTTGAAAGATATGACCGATAACAAACAGCGAAAAAACAACAAACCAGGCGACCACATTGGTTTTCAGTTCCCTGGAGGCTGTGCCCGAATCAGCGAGCAGGTCTCGGTTTTGCAACGAATACCGTGTCCAGTAGCAGGATTTGCGAAAGGCGTTGCGGAGCGAGGAAACAAAGGTGAAGTTGAAGATATGGCGGACTAGGATAGCGGGCTCCATGACCAGCCGGTAGCCGTTTTTTCGCAAGCGATGGCTGAGCTCCACATCCTCGATGATTGGCATGAATTTTTCCGGAAACCCGCCGGACTTTCTGAAGTTGACAGCGGAGATCACCAGGGCGTGGGAAGCGATGTAGTCCGGATTTTTCAGATGTTTGGTTTCGGAATAGTGGATGAAGGCCGACTGAAACAGGCTGAAGAAGCCTGGATCGTGGGGCCGCAGGGTATAGGTGCCGCCGATGACGGCTTCTGGGCCGTGCAGGGCAATGGCGGCCGCGGCGCGTTCCAGGGCATCGGGCTCCAGCAGGCAGTCGGCATCGGTGAAAAAGAGGATTTCGCCGGCACTGTGGCGGGCGCCGGTATTGCGGGCCACGGCCGCGCCGGCATGGCATTGCAACCGGTGCAGTTTGCAGCGCGGGAAATCCCTGATGATGTCGAGGGAATTATCCGCGGAACAGTCATCCACGACAAGGACCTCGAAATTCGCATACCGCGAGGCAAAGGCCGCGTGAAGACAGTTGCCAAGGGTGGCGCCGCCGTTGTGGTTCGGGATGATTATGGAGATCAGTGGCGCCATGGGCAAGGTCATAATTCGTAAGCGGTCACAGGGCACCACATCTCCTTTGGCATCGGCCTGTCCGCATACCTGATGTATAGCGAACAGGCCTCTTTCGCGGATCTGCGGCACCCTGTAACCGCTTACTGGCTTGGAAGCTGGGCGCTGTATGTGGTCTCATTGCTCTGTGATCAGTTCATAATTCGGGTGAGGCTGCGGAACGATGAATGATCATGGCGGCGGGCAGGGGAAGCCGGGAAGGTGCAAGACGACGGGTTGCGGCGCTGCCGGAAGGGTTTCAAGCCCTTCCGGCAGGCGATGATCTGGGATCAGAACCAGCAGACCGTTTTGTCGGCAGCCAAAACCATGTCCACCAGCTTGTCGTAATCCGGGTTTTCAACGTTGAGATTGAAGCTCGTACACTCCCTGTCTTCGGAGACGATCTCCACAAGTTTTTTAATGATATCGTTTGGTTCGGATCTATATACATGCAGCATCTTCATAGTAGTTACTCCTGCGCTCTCTGATTAATTGCCGTAGGGAACGATAAAATCCACATCGCGAAGTTTCTGGCCAAGCTCTTCAATGGAGATAAGGGTCAGGCCGTTATCCTGATTGGCTGGCACCAGGGTGAAGGCGTCGCCTTCCATGTCGCGGATCCATTCAAGGTTTTCCTTGTTGTAGTCATCGAAGGGTGCCAGGGTGTGGCTCAGAACCGCACAGAAAGCATAGTGGTTTGCCACGGAAAGCCCCAGGGTGGAGCGCATCCCGTCAAGAATATCTTTTTCATCAGTACACGTATCAAAAAGAAAAAACACTTTTGCCATGGTGCGCGCCCCCTATAAAGTCATATAGCATTCATAGTTTGTAAGGATATCGCCGTGCGACGACTGGGTTGACATCTTTTTTTCCGTGAGACCTTCTGGGATGTCGTTGATCGGGTCATACCCCATTTTTTTATAGCTGTCGGCGCAGATGTAAACATCCGCAATCTTGCACAGGGCCGGGAAGCTCGGATCCTTGCAGAGCAAGGTCCCTTTCCAGGTAAAAAATATTTTTACCTTTGAGCCCTTGGCCGTCGCCGCCTTTGCGACCCCCATAACATGTTTCATGTTGTTGGGGTTTGTTACGAAAATACCTAAACTCTTTGCCATGTTTTCCTCCATCACTTTCAGTGGGTTGGAACCGCGGTTTCGCGTGATTCCAACACAGGGTTTCCGGGTTCAGCCCTTCTTGAGATAGTATATATAAGAACCAGCCGCTTCTTCCCTGCTGCCAAGGAAGGTGTGGCCAGCGTACTTGCACCAGCCGGGCAAGTCGACTTGCGAACCAGGATCCGTGCCTAGGACCGCCAAGACCTGGCCGGACGCCAGTTTTTCCATGGCCTGCTTGGCCTTCAGCAGGGGCATGGGGCAAGTCAAACCCTTGGCGTCTATCGTGACATCGGGAGCAATGTCATCAAGATCCATTTTGCCGGGCCTCCGACCAGATTCGGTGCAACACAGGGAAAATCACATCTGTCATGGCTGATAACGATCAAAGTACCACAAAATGGTACAACAAATCATGGTTAATATCTTGAGAAAAGTGAATTCACACTCATTATTTTTTTTGCTTTTTGCTCTTTTCAACAGGGATATTCGTGGCGGCGTCAAATAGCAGCAGCAGTAGCTCTTGCAGGCAAACTTTTAAAAAAATCCCGGGCTTTTTTCCGATTCGCCAGTTATTTCTATGGCGCGCTGTTAACTAATCAGGGTAGCTTTTCGTATTAGTATTATGGAAGCATGCGGTGGGGCCGGACTTTTTTCTGACTCAAATACTTTACCAGTAGTTTGATAAGAGATGCAAGGACAAGCAGAGGCACGACAGAAATTACGGCAGCAGGTCCTAGCCGGAAGGGATGCCCTTTCCCCCGGTGAGCGGCACCGGAAAAGTGTGCGAATTGGGGCAATGCTCTGGCAGCTTCCGGTTTTTCTTGAGGCCAGGATACTGTGTATCTATGTCAATTTTCGAAGCGAGGTGGAAACCCTGCCGCTTATCCGCCAATGCCTTGCCCGTGGCCAGACAGTAAGCGCGCCTGTAACCGTCTCTCGGGAGGTGCGGTTGATCCCGTATGCGCTTGTCGATCCGGACGTTGATCTGCGACCCGGTTACTGCGGGATTCCGGAACCGGATGCAGGCCGGCTTTCAGCGGTTGACCCGCAGATGATCGATGTGGTAATTGTGCCGGGCAGTGTTTTTGACGCCCACGGCGGGCGGCTTGGGTACGGGGGCGGTTATTATGACCGATTTCTGCAGAACGACGCCCGCCGGGCCTGGCGGATCGGGCTGGCTTTCGAAACGCAGGTGGTATCCCGGGTGCCGACGCTCTCCCATGATCAACCCGTGCATTATCTGATAACCGAGGAAAGGGTGATGGCGGTTGGCGGACAACCCGGGGTAATTGCATGAAAAAAACAGCGGTCTTTATAAACAAACTATTTCTGGACCATCAGCCCGGGTTTCAGCATGTGGAATCGCCCGAGCGGCTGGCGGTGATTTACGAACAGTTGGCACGCCCGGAATTCCAGGCGCGCTATCTATTTCCCAAATTTTCCGCGGCGACCCCCGAGATGCTGCAGCGCATCCACACCCCGGCGCATGTGGCGCGGGTGGCGGCCACTGCCGGCCGACCCTTTGCCAGCCTTGATCCCGATACCCAGACATCGCCGCAGTCGTATGAGGCGGCCCGCCTGGCCGCCGGCGCAGTCATCAAGGGGGTGGAAATGGTGATGGCCGGTGCGTGTGACAACGGCTTTGCCCTGGTAAGGCCGCCGGGTCATCATGCCGAGGCGGATCGGGCCATGGGGTTCTGCCTGTTCAACAATATCGCGGTGGGCGCCCGGCACGCCCTTGACGCACTTGGCGCAACAAGAATTCTGCTGGTCGACTGGGATCTGCATCATGGCAACGGCACCCAGCACAGCTTCTACGATACGGATCGGGTTCTCTATTTTTCAACGCACCAGTATCCTTATTATCCTGGCACCGGCGGGGTGGACGAGGTCGGCGTGGGCCGCGGCAAGGGATTCACCATTAATGTGCCGTTGCGCGGCGGACTGAATGACAGGGCATACCTGCGTATTTTCAATGAAATCCTGGCGCCGGTCGCCAGACAGTACAGACCGGACCTCATCATGGTTTCGGCCGGATTTGATATTTTTGTCGGTGATCCTCTGGGCAGCATGGCTGTCACGACCCAAGGTTTCGCCGGGCTAGCCAGGATTTTGACGAAACTTGCCGAGGAGCTTTGCGACGGGCGTTTATTTATGGTCCTTGAGGGCGGCTACAATCTGGAAGGCCAGAAGGACGGGGTGCTTGCCGTGCTGGCCGAATTGTCGGGCCATGGGTACGGTCTGCCGGTGAACGGCGCAGACAATAAATTTTTGAGTCAGGGGGAGATCCAGATCCCCGGCTTGAATCAGACCCGGGATATTGCAAAAAAATACTGGAACATATAGAGTAGTTGGCCGTGTCTGGATCGGAAAATAAAAAAGGCAGCATACTGATCGTCGATGACGATGACGCCGTTCGCGGCGCCATCCGTGCCGTTCTCGAGACGTTCGATTATGACGTGGTGGCCGTGGCCAGTGGCCAGGAGGCCATGGCTGCGGTTTGCGAAAGCATGGATGTCGTTATTCTGGACATCAATATGCCGGGCATGGACGGTTTTGCCACCCTGAAGCAATTGAACGAGAGGGGGGTGGAGATTCCGGTTCTTTTTCTGACCGGTGCCGGGTCGATGGATAACG
>Ga0156789_1042_pt5 | contig 61059 bp, 56 predicted proteins | sample RifOxyD3_FD_110738 | JGI IMG/M metagenome (GOLD analysis project Ga0156789, IMG submission 110738) | Deltaproteobacteria bacterium RIFOXYD12_FULL_57_12 | reverse complement strand
TGATGCAGACAACGTCCTTATCCCAGATGTACCTAGCAAATTCAGACTCCCCGGAATCCATCGGGTCCCAAACCACCCCTTCCGGCCCGATATCCCCTGCCCCGCCGTCGCCGACAATCATCCAGTCCGCCATCTGGCCGATATTGTAGGTGGCCATCTTCAACGGGATGCCGTCGGGAATATGGAAATAGAGCGTTTTCCAGGTCTTTGTCGAATCGGAAACAGGCGCCGCGTTCATGCCGTTGGGCAAATCCTGCCAGGAGCCGTCATCGCCGCTGTGCAGCACGCCAAGGCCCACCATGTCGCTTTCCAAGGGTTCGCTGACGGTTTGGGCCGCTGTTTTCATCTCAACGCCAACCTCGATATGAAGAAAATCCGGATCATCACCAGGAATGGAGAGCTTATAGTCTGTTGCCCAGCCTTCCGTTGTTACGGGTATCCAGGACCCGGGAGCCCCTTGTGTCTGGCTCAAACCCGATTGAATCCCCTGGCTCGTCAATTTATAGCGGATGATCAACCGCCGATCTTCATCGCGGGGCTGCAGGGCGTTGGGATTGGGATTTATCGCCAGGGTGTGTTTCCGTAGGGCGTCCAGGTAGAGTGTCAGGCTCCCTCCTCCGTCCTCAGAATTGGCAAAAACAGGCTTGGGCACCCGGATGCCCATGTGGAGCCGGGAAAATTTAACCGCCAGGTACATCTCGCCGTTTGGGCCGCCAAGGCCATAATCCTGCATGGGCACTTTGGCCCCGCCGTAGTACTCGCTGGGATCCACCACGCCGTTAACGTTCGGCGTCGGACAGTCAAAATCGCACAACGGCGGGATATAGATGACCTTCCCGAGATTTATCGGACTACAACCGACAAGGATTAATTGGATTGCAACAAACGGAATGAGGAAGAACTTCGCTGTGTTATTAACCATTTTGCACCTCACATTAAAAGGGTACTGAGTGGTCTTCAGGTTATTTGATTGTCGTTTGCAGAGAGAACCAGAACCAGCAAACCAGGCCAGACTTGCATTGTTGCACTATTGTTTTATGCGATTACGCAAGCCTGATCCTTCTTCCTCACTATTGGTCCTTGAGCGCATTACATGCCATCTCAAGTTCATGTAGTTTCCCTGTGCGGAATATCAAAGAATGTTCAGATATTTTTCCTCTTTCTTATTTTTTTTGGCGGCTCGTTGGCAATCACCAGCGCCTTGTAGCGGTCGCGGAAAGGCGTCTGATAAATTTCATCGCTAGGCACTTCCTTCCACTCGATTCTTGCCAGAAGCTTTGGCCTTATATAGTGCCCTGTCAGCACTCCTGACCAACTCCCGCATGTTTGTCACGGTGGGCTGGCCAATGCAGGAGACACCCATACTCACTGTAACTGGTGGCCCATCAGTTGAAAAGTACTGCCGAATGTCCTCGCGTAATCTTTCGGCCAGGGCAAATGCGTCGTCAAACGACGTATGTGGAAAGATGATAGCAAGTTCCTCTCCGCCGTAACGAGCAGTGAAATCGTCTTTACGGGTGTTCTTCAGAAGCAGTCCCCCGATGTCGCGCAACACTTTATCTCCCGTTTGGTGACCATACGTATCATTCACGGACTTGAAGTCGTCAATATCTACCAAGGCCAGGCAAAGAAATCGGTTGGAGCTGATATGCTGTCGGATCAACCGATCCAGCGAAAAATCAAAAACGCCCCGCAGATAGAGACCCGTTAGCGAATCTCGTGTCGCCCTGTCCGCAACAGCTTCGATACGTGAATCATCTATAATCTTGGGATTCAGAATGTCGCCAGAAATGTTCGAAAGATAGTCCAGCGCAGCCACAAGTATGCCAACGTCACGACCCAGCTTGCCTTTGAGGCCCTCTCTATGCGCAGCAATATCGTTCCACAAAGACTCAGCCTTGTCTTCAGTGTATATTTCGTGTGTCAAACGAAATATGAGCTCTGAGAAGGTATTGTAAATTGAGGACTCCAGATACTCCTTCAGCAGTCCCGGCTGGTCCGACATCGCACCAATGGATTGGGAACTTAGTCGTTCCTTGGACTCGATGTCGATCAGTTTCTCTGTTGTGTCATCGCTTGAGCGGCGCTTAGGGTTTTTCATGCGGTCTTCAGTTTGATGCCTAATAAATTAAGAGTTTTTTGCGACACGGAGCCGCCGCTACCACTCCTGTTGAACGCCGTTTTCAACCTGCCGCCGCCACTGAGCTTGGTTTGGAAATCAACAACTCCCGGCGGTCAGGTTGAAAAACTTTGGGTTATACCTGCCTTTTTCTGGTGTCTATCAACGTGTAAACACCAAGAACCATTTCTTGGTGTTCAAAATGATCAGTTTTTTCTCTTATTAAGTTAATAATTTTACCGACAGGCTTGGCTCCCACAACCATTGATTTCAGATAAATGTAAAGGTTTGATATTGAATGGTACCATTTTGTATGGAGGGGGAACGAGTCAATGATGAGAAGTTGCCCCCCTGGCTTCAAAATTGACAGTGCCTTTTCTATCGCCTTTTCATAATCTGGCATCGCAGTTAGTGCGAGACAGAAAACCACTGTGTCTGTGCCTTTTGATGGAGAATATTCATACATGTCCATGCATTCAAACCGGACATTACGCCACCCGTTATTTTCTTTCTTTCGGTTGGCTATATCAATCATATTGCTAGAAAAGTCGATGCCGACTATTTCTGACGACTTATCGGTTTTTTTCAATATGCTTGGAATGACAGATGCGGGGCCGCAGCCCAGTTCAACCAAAGTGCCCCCCGAGGGAAGGTCGACTCTATTTGCTACCTCTTCGTAAAGGCGGGTAGCCTGACCAAGGCTCATGAGATAGGCGATAAGATCGTAACTTGAGGCTGCCAGATCATATTTGTCTTTGTTTGCTACTTGTCTGATGTCCAATTTCCGCTCCAGCGTTGATAGTGGTCTATTCTTTAATAAGCATAACGCGAAAATCCACGGCTTGACCGCAGAATGTTTTTGTTGGGCCATTTTCCTTAAAAGCCTTTTTTGCCCCTTAAAACGGCACCTATAAGGCGAAAGATGGCTCATTTTTCATATATTTAATTTATTAAATCAGTCAGTTGCCTTGGTCCGACCCCGCATGCACCCCCGCATGCACCGCTCCATAATCTATTTCGTCGGACAATTGAAGACTTTTGTGTCGGACAATTGAAACCTTTGATGACGGCTAATTGAAACAATACATGGTGATTGCCACATAGTGATGCTTGCCAAGCGCAGCCGACACTTTGAAAAACAGCAGGTTTAAATTCTTTAAATAATGCCAAGCTTGCCTGAACAAATCAGGCCTCTTTTAAACCAAACAGCTAATCACTGAGTTTGCTATCACCCATAACCGCCCAGATCATAACTGCGCCACGGCCTCAAGCATGACCAGATCCGGCCACAGCGATTTACCGTGGATTGTGGTAGGACGGTGACTCACCCTGCAGGAAACGGCAAGCGGGTCCAGGTCGATCACCGGAGTCTCCCTCGCCAGCCACTCAAGATCCTGGGTCTGGACAATGCGGATGGCTCCTTGCACCGAGCGGTCGATTGCGGTGTCGAAACGGAGCGGCCCCAGGGCCAACTCCGCTTTCCTGATCTGATTAGGCGCCGCGCCGAAGGCTGCCAGGCTGGCAAGGTACAGCGGGCGAAACAACTTGCCCAGGTCGGCAAAATCAACCTTGCGCAGGGCCGGGATAAACAGGACGTAGCGGCTGGCATCATGGCAGAATACCCCGCACTGCCGCCGGTCCATGGTAAAAAGATGGCCGTGCCAACTGCCTAGCGGGCTGGTTTCTGTCAAAGGGGTTTCGGAGACGCCAGCCAGTTTGTCGGCAAGTTTTCGGGAACAGTGAATAATCATGGCTGATTCTTCTGGCTTTATAGATGATAGATTTACCGGCCAACCCACAAACCGCTGGCCATCCTGCACAACCTATTCCTAATGAACGACATATGAAAAGTGAGCCGTTATTCAACTGAAAAGTTCAAATAGCAACCGGCTGATATTCTTCTATTTTTCGCAGGAATTAGACTCTATCCAATAAAATCATCTCGGTTTTGAGCCTTATTTAAAAAACATATTTCAATAGGTCTTCAGACAACCCAATATCGCTAAACCAACCGCCGACCACCTATAAGTTCAGAAACTTGTGGAGCTTCCTGCAGGTGGCGTCATAAGATCGCATATCATCCTCCGAGTCCAGATGCCGGCAGTAGGGACCGCCTTCCTCGTCAACATTCCGCTGGAGGTTTTCCACAGGGGGGACATCATACTCATCATCCATACTGACGGACCGGATGATCTCTCCACCGAGCAGCCAGAGATAGCCCATGTGCTTTCGGATGGTCTTTTTCTTCAGTCCCCGGGAAATCAGGTGCATCACAAAGGGTCGCATCGCCGCCAGCAGATCTTCTCCATATGGGATATCTTCATCAATGCCGTGCCAGCTTTCCGGCCACTCGGGAAAATCGGGGTAAATATCTTCGGGTGTATTCATGTTTTCTGGAAACTTATAAATCTGATGTACGTTCTGGATTGCATACCTGGTTCCGCTCCATCCCCGCCTGTACCGCCGTGAAGTATTTTCCCTTCTGTGAATTTATAGCGCTTAAATCCAGAAGAGGTAAGCAGCAGCAAGGAAGTCAACGGATCGGTCATGCCTTGCCCCCCTCATCCCTTCCTGGCCTCAATCTGCTTGATCATCCGGTCAAAGTCGCTTTCAAACAGCCGATCCTGGATGATGCGGTATTTCTCGAATTCACTTTCGGCGTGGGCCTTGGCGATCTCCGCCGTCACTTTCCCCGCGTCCTGAAAAATTTTCCGGTCTGTAGCGTCGATGAAGCGGTTCAGGCGGGTTTCCCAATCCTGCATGGCCATCGGGATCTGCCGCAGCGCCATATCTTCGGCAATATCCAGATAGGCGGAAACCAGCCGCTGCAATTGCGCCATTTCGCTTTCGCTCAGGTAGTTTTTGGCAACGTTGACGTCAAATTTCTGGATTTTTCCTCTCGGCGCGTCCTTCTAGGTGGTCAGCCCCATGTTGTCCTTTCCGGCATCGGCTCGGTTATAGATGACTTCCGCCGCCGTCTGGCCGTGGATGGCCCAGTGCAGTTTGTTCTGTACGGTGGCGAAAAAGCGCTTGGTGGCCTGGGCCGTCACGTCATAATCAATGGAGGTCGCGTAGATGTCGTTGATTTTCTGGTAGAACTTGCGCTCGGAGAGGCGAATTTCCCGTATGCGCTGCAACTGTTCTTCAAAATATTTCTTTCCAAGGAGAGAACCGTCATTTTTCAGACGCTCATCATCCATCACAAAGCCCTTGATGGTGAACTCCTCGATGCTGGTGGTTGCCCATTTGCGGAACTGTACGGCACGTTCTGAGTTGACCTTGTAACCGACTGCTATGGTCGCGGCGAGATTGTAGTGCTTGGTGTTGTAACTTTTTCCGTCTGCGGCAGTTATTCGAAAATTTCGAATAACTGAATCCTCTTGCAACTCACTGTCGGCAAACACCTTTCTCAGGTGATAGTTGATGGTGTGGGTTTCAACATCATAGAGAGTCCCCATCATTTTCTGGGTCAGCCAGATGTTTTCATCGGCGTAAACCGCTTCGACGCCGCCAGTGCCGCTGGCAGCGACAAAGGTCAGGTATTCAGCTGCCGATGAGCGAATAATGGAGGTCTCATTTTTCTTGGGTCCCGATAGATTCTTTTTATTACTCATCCTTGTGCACCTCCTTTTGGCGCGCAACGCCGCGAAGGCGCAATATTATATCTTGGCCGCACCTCAAGCTTCTGCTTCAGCTGAAACAGCTCTTCAACCTTCTGCCACTCACTGGTCAAGGCAAATCGCCCGCACATCAGTTACTCCTGCGTGTTACCTGTTAAACCCAATCAGCCAGCATTACCCGGATCAACTGCTTTCACGAAACTTATAATCTGAGGAACGTCCCCTTTGTCCCCTATAATCTGAGGAACGTCCCCTTTGTCCCCTAATGGACCAGCATCTGGTAGTAGAGCTTATAAAAACCCAGCTCCTTATCGCCCATATTGTGCTTTTCATGGTCGAGGCAGGTTCTGTCGACGACTATGCACCGGAAAGAGATAAATTCATTATCCTTGAACAACTTGATCAGCGACCAGTAAAAATCCCGCCTGTTTGGCGAAAGCCGTTTCCAACCGAATTCCCCCTGGGTGGCGAATTTCCTTTTCAGACAATGGATTTGATGAACTATTTCGTGTTTATGCTCACGGGGGCAAGAAATCGCGCCAATGACCATGAAGGCATCACTCCGGTCAGAGGTGTGGCGACTCTCGTCGCAATAAATGTTCATCTCACACAGATTGTCAGTCATAGGCTCAGAAAATCGGTACGTGGTTTAATTACTTGGGTAAAAGCAAACCTTGGCTTAACAAATTTCGCGTATTTCAAACCAGAAGACTAATCGCTCTGTTTGGCTTCTTCAGGCAAGGTTGCTCGGATCGTTGCTTTCAGCTTCTCGACAGCCTCGGGAAGATTATCCGGGTCCCAGACGACCGTCAGGTGATGGTTGGTGTCGAAGTGAGGTCCTCGATCCTTATTCTTACCTTTTCCCTTTCCTTTAGGCTTAGCCTCAAAAACATCCTTTTGGCAGGTATAAATTACTGGTTTTCCAAGACCTTCAGCGTAGCCGGCTTCCCAGTAAGCGCCCCGGTTATGGTGTGTAAGATCGGCAATCAGAAAGCGGCTTTGCCGGATTTCAACCCTCAGGCGGTCGTCGATTAACCCTGCGGGCTGCCCTTCGTCGAGACGTTTCAGGTCAAAATCGGTGGCTTTGACTGCCGGCTTAAAATGGTCTGAAAAAATCCTGTCCAGTTCCGGATCGCCGAATTGCATGGCCATGAAAGCATTGCGCCCGCTGGCCTTGCCTCGCTGCAGTTCCTCGAACAAGCCCCAGCCTTTCAAGGTTAGTTTGATGGTGGTAAGAGTAGCATAATTACCTTCGATCCCACGTGTTGCAATGCCGTCCACAAAGCCAGCTTCAATTGCCTGGGCCGCAAGAAAGTCAACCGCTGACTTATCAGTGGCACCAGACGCCGAGATAGTGCTGCCGTCAATCGAAACCGCAATGCCCATGCTTGACTGCATTTCCCCCAACCACAAAACCAAGTTCTCAAACTGCTCTTGAGGCCTGGGCAGCTGTGTGTTCTCGATAATGTTCTTCAACATGTAGCTGTCCAGCATCGCCCATTGTTCCCGTTTCGTCATACGATAGAGGGCATAGCTGACTTTAGCGGCTGCATCCTTGGTTTTACTGAGTTGCCCTTCCAGAATAGACGCAGTGGTATATGACAACGAGTATGGCCCACAACGTTGGCAGTCATAGAAATTCCTACCATCGCCGGTATGTGAGTCTTTTAGTACCGATTTGCATACCGGACATGGCATAGCCATTTCATGCCTCCTTCTGTATTGAGCAACCTGAGAAATTCGAGGAGAGGATCGATTGTCGTAAAATCTCAGCACGCTTGAGATTGACTACTACTTGGACGCCGATCTCACGGACCAGTGAGAGACGGCGGTCAACTTCGTTGACGATGCGGTGTTGTTCTGCTTCTGGTGGAACTGGGATATGCAGCGCTTGCAACTTAGTGCCATTCACGTTTGCCTGCCCTACCTGTTGCGTCACGACGGACTTCACCCAGTTCCGACCATGCGACGAATTGATGTAAGCCGCGAGAAATCTCGGGGCAGCCTCTTCAACAAGCCGAACCCGAATAAGGTATGACGCGAAAGAACATTTCTGCGGCGAACCGGAAAACACGGCAGTCTTGCCAACCAATTCGGGGCTATTCGTTCTGTTGAAGAGCAAATCGCCAGGCTCCAGAAACAGCTTTGGAAACTCATGGTGAGTCGACGGTAGAAATTTAAGATCGTCAAGCACCAATTCACCTCCAACAATGTTACCCATGCGAAGGATAGGAACGCCATTTGAATCCGCGCTCGTCTTCGAGGACGAACCGTATTCGACCAAGCAGGAAACCTGTTCGACAGACGCCCACACCCACCCCTCCGGCAATTCGGGAAGGTCGGTGGTTTCCGGCACGGCTGGTTCTTTGTACTTGCCCTTGCCTTTCCACTGACTGCGGCGGATTTCGAGGATGCGTTGCAGGAGTTGGGCGCCGGTTTCGTAATCACGGCCTTCGCGGCGGGCGAAGTCGGCTTCGGTTTCGACGAGGCGGCCTTCAACAGCGGCTTTGAGGACGGCGGCTTTGTAGCGTTTGAGGTTGGCCTTGACGCGCTTGAGGTTGGCAACGGCTTCATCAAGCCGGGAGAATTGTTTTTCGATTTCCGCAACGATGCGTTTTTGTTGTTTGAGGGGGGCCGTTTTGAAAGGCACCTCTTTTAGTTGCGCCTTACTAATAACACCTTGCGCAGAGCCAGAAGAGGCCGCACGGAGCCTGAGAACCCAAGGCATGAGTTGGTAATAGATGAATTTGGTATCGACACCATCACGCGGTCGTATTGCTGCCACGCTTCGTCCTATCGCGCAATCGATACCAAGATTTAATTTCCCAGCGGTTGCCCCGACGACACATATAAAAACGTCACCCTTCCGACCATACTTTAAGGGCTTCGTTGTCCACTCGACCTGGACCGGATAGAGGTCTGCAAATTCACCGGCTTTAACAAAGACGGCTCCCATTCCTTCTTTGTTACATTCATTGCCGGGTGGCGCTTGCCCCATCTCAAAGTCCACAAGATCAGCAAGTGTGGTATCAAACCACTCCGTTGCTCGCTCTGGCGGTGCTTGTGATGCCACTTTGTTCATGCCGCCAAAGCCTCATTCAATTCTTCAATAATCACATTCAACTCATCACCAAAGAGCTGGTAAACCTTGCCCAATCCACCTTGCTGAGAGAACGGTACATAGTCGAAATCGGTCTCTCCCGACATCCCTGTCTCCCGCGACACTAATACATCCTGTATGTCGTCAGTCTCAATGCCAAGATTGGCGGCAATATGATCGCGGGTCATCACCAGCCATTGGCGCTGTTCATCGGTAAACTTCTTGCCGAATGACTCTTGCTGGGAGAGCCAGGCCTTGAAATTGACCTCGACCTTTTCCGGAAACGGCACCAGTTCATTCTCCTGATACATGGCAAAGCGGACCGGGGAAACCAGGTCCGACAAAATATGCGGGGCATTGGCCCCCACCTTAGCCTTCTCCAGAGCCGCATAAAAAGGAAGAAGGGTCAAGTCCGCTTTTTGCTTTTGTTCTGTTTTCTGCATTGTTGAAATCATGGTTCATTCTTTTTCCCCTTGGGCCAGCAGATTCATAATCAGCCGAATCAACAAGTCCTTCTGCTTCGGATCGCTCTCGGCAATCAATAGGGCCAGGGCCACCAGCCCGTTGTCATTAATGCCGGATTGTTCCAGCAGATCGTTCTCCTGCAGGAAAACCAGGAAGAGGAAAAAGCCGATCCGTTTGTTGCCATCGCTGAATGGGTGGTCCTTGATGACAAAGTAAAGCAGGTGGGCCGCCTTTTCTTCCACGCTGGCATAAAGGTCCTGGCCATCGAAGGTCTGGTCGAGGTTGCCGAGAATACCCTGGAGATGATGATCCCGCTCCTGCCGAACAGTTCTGCGGCCTCGCCCCGTGCCAACAGATCGTCCTTAAGTGCCTTGATAGATTGTTTGGTCTGGCCATATTCCAGGGACTGCTTTGCAGGGTGACGGCTCTTTGGCAGCGCCAGCCGGTCTTCATCATACTGGAGGAGCAACGACCACGACTTGGCGTATCGGCTGACCACTTCCAGTATGGCCTTGCCCTCTTCGCTGAGAACCTCGCGTCTTTCCAAGGTGTTGCTGAGAAGAGCGATAGTCTGTTCCATTTCGGAGAGACCTTTCTCGGCCAGACGTCTCTCACTAACGGTGTAGCCCTTAATGAGATGCTCTTTCAGTACAGTGGTTGCCCAGATCCGGAACTGAGTGCCGCGTTGTGACTTTACCCGATAGCCGACTGAAATGATGACATCGAGATTATAATAAATTACGTCATAGGATTTCCCGTCACTGGCAGTTGTCCGGAATTTCCGGACAACTGCGTTCTCAACCAACTCGCCTTCCTTAAAGACATTCCGGATGTGCTCGGAAATAGTTCTTTTATTCCTGTCAAAGAGCTCTGTCAGCTGCGCTTGAGTTAACCAAACCGATTCTTTCTCCAAATGCACCTGGAGCTTGGTTTGCCCATCTTCAGCCTGATAAATAATTATTTCACCGTGTGCATTCTGCATCTTAAGCTGCCAACGCCTCATTCAATTGCTCAATTATCAGATTCAACTCATCGCCAAAGAGCTGGTGCACCTTGCCTAAACCACCTTGCTGAGAGAAAGGCGCATAATCAAAATCGGTCGCTCCCAACATCCCTGTCTCCCGCGACACTAATACATCCTGTATGTCGTCAGTTTCAATGCCAAGATTGGCGGCGATGTGGTCGCGAATCATCCCCTGCCACTGGCGCTGCTCATCGGTAAACATTGTTGCTTTATCCTTCCACAAAGAGGCGGACATAGTCGTTGAAGATGAACAGGCGGTCGCGTTTCCGGCCTGTGAGTTCGCGCAGAATACCGTGTTCGCAGAAATCACTGATCAATTTGCTTGCCGTATTGGGCTGCGCATTCAGCAAGGCCGTTACCTGTTTGATGCTGACCACCGGATTCTCATAGAGATGCCGGATAAGGGCCTGGGCATTCTTTTGTCGGCGGACATGGAAGCGCGGCAGTATTTCACGTTCGATGCGTTCCTTGAGAGCAATGATCTCTTTGAAGACCTGGATGGATTGTCTGGCCGTCTCCCGCACGCCATACAAAAAAAACCTAAGCCAATCAAGCAGGTTATGGTTGGTGCGGACAGCGGTCAAATGATCGTAATAATCACCTTTATGTTGTTCAAAGAAAAAAGAGAGATAGAGGGCCGGTTTGGCAAGCAGCCCAAAGCCGACCAGGTAGAGAACGATAAGCAGCCGCCCAAGACGGCCATTGCCGTCCAGAAAGGGATGAATGGTTTCAAATTGATAATGAATGATGCCGATCTTGACCAGATGGGGAACATGGATATCTTCATTATGCATGAATTTTTCCAGGTCGCTCATCAGTTCCGGGACATGTTCGTGATGCGGCGGAACAAAGGTGGCGTTTTTCAGACTCACGCCGATCCAATTCTGGCTGGTGCGGAATTCTCCCGGCTGTTTGTGTTTGCCGCGCACACTCTGCAGGAGGATGCGGTGGGTATCTTTGATCAGGCGGCTGGAAAGCGGCAAGGCCTGCAGTTGGCTGATGGCAGCGTTTAAGGCCTGGATATAGTTTTGTACCTCCTGCCAGTCATCACGTTTTTCAGGATCAAGGTCCAATTCATCCACCAGGGCCTCTTCCATATTGGTCCGGGTGCCTTCTATGCGGCTGGAAGTGGTGGCTTCCTTAGTGACATGCATTTTTATAAAAAAGTCCACATCGGGAATAAGCTGGGAAAAAGCATTCAGCTCACCAAGCAGGCGGCTGGCGTCATCCAGGAGAGTGATGATCTCAGGGGTGGAAATCTGCCATTCCAGATTGATCTGTTCAGGCAAAAAGCTCCGGTATTGGTACTGTTGTTCAAAACCACCGGAATGGAATTGGGTTATATCTTTTCTCATCATGTAACGACCCTTCTGGAAATGACATTTCTTCATTGCTATGTCAATTGCATGGCATCAATTTGACATAGCGTGCGGGTTATGTCAAATCAAAAGAGGTCGAAATTTCACCCTGCAAATTTATCACGCCGCCAAAGCCTCATTGAGTTGTTCAATAATTACAACCAACTCCTCCCCGAAGAGTTGATGCACTCGGCCCAAACCGCCTTCCTGAGTAAATGGCGCATAGTCGAAATCATCGGTTTCAATGCCAAGATTGGCGGCGATATGGTCGCGGATCATCACCAGCCATTGGCGTTGTTCTGCGCTGAACTTCTTGCCGGCTGACTCCTGCTGAGAGAGCCAGGCATTGAAGTTGATCTCGACCTTTTCCGGAAACGGCACCAACTCATTCTCCTGATGCATGGCAAACCGGACCAGAGAAACCAGATCGGTTAAAATATGCGGGGCATTGGCGCCTTTGACCTTGGCCTTCTCCAAAGTGGCATAGGCGTCCCAAAGGTTGTCAACCCGGAAATGGTGCGGCGGTTTTTCGATGAGCCCGGCCAGTTCCTTGATATCTTCAAAGCGTAAGCGGCTCTTGTAGGGCCTGCTGTACAGAACCTGCAGGGCGGTGATCTCGTCGCGGTTATCGGCCAGGAACTTCTCGAAGGATTGAACCAGCGCCTTGACCCTTTCCAGGGCCTCGATGGAAAATTCGGCGGAGATCACCTGATCTTCACTGATGTTATCGATGATCTGCTCGTTCTTCTTCTTGACCTCGACCAGGAAGTTGCGAAGCGCCGGATTATGGAGGGGCCTGGTCGCCTCGACAATCAGTTTTGTGGCGGCCTGATTGATCTGCTCTTCGCTGGGCTCGGCCCCGTTGTTATCCTGCTTGGCCCTTTCAATATGGTTATCGGGTTTGATGGCGGTGACCAAATCGGTGGTCAACTGTTCGATGGTCTTACCATTGGAAAACTCGATCACCTGACGATCATCCGCAGGCGTAATCTGCCGGCCGATCCGGGCCAACCGAGCGGCCAGCGATGAGATCACATCCGGGTCGGTATTGCCAAGCGCGATCGCCTGCAGGAGTTTTTCGAGACTGACCGTGGGCTTTCTCTCCATGGGCCGGGAATCGGTCTTGTCAATCTCGCAGACCCCGACGCAATCGACAATGATGAAATGGTCCTTGACCTTGGCATCCGGGGTGACCGACTGCAGATCGTTGCTGTTGATGATCCGCACCCCGCGGCCCTTCATCTGCTCGAAGAAGGAGCGGGAGCGGACGGCCCGCATGAACATGACGATTTCCAGCGGTTTTATGTCAGTGCCGGTGGCGATCATATCGACGGTGACGGCGATGCGGGGATTGAAGCTGTTGCGGAAGGAGGCGATCAGCTGTTCGGGCGTGGCGCCGGTGGTCTTGTAGGTGATCTTCTGGGCGAAATCGTTGCCGCGGCCGAACTCCTCGCGGATGATCTTGACGATATCCTCGGCGTGGCTGTCATCCTTGGCAAAGATCAGGGTTTTGGGCACATATTCGCGGCCCGGGAAGATCTCGGTCAGCACCTTGTCTTTAAAGGTTTTTATAATAGTGCGGATCTGATCAACGGCCACCACGTCGCGGTCGAGCTTGTTGGGATCGTACTCGAAATCCTCTTCCAGCTTTTCCCAGCGGGTGGTGCGGGTCTCGCGGTCGCGCTTGTCGATATAGTAGCCGGATTCGACCTTGGAGCCTGCTTCGGTGATCTTGGTCTTGATCCGGTAGACATCGTAATTGACGTTGACGCCATCGGCCACGGCCCGTTCGTGATCGTATTCCATCACCAGGTTGCGGTTGAAGAAGCCGAAGGTCTGCTTGGACGGGGTGGCGGTGAGGCCGACAAGAAAGGCATCGAAATACTCCAGCACCTGCCGCCAGAGGTTGTAGATGGAACGATGACATTCATCGGTGATGATGAAATCAAAGGTGGAGATATCAATATTGGGGTTGTATTCCAGGGGCGGGATTTCCTTGAACAGGCTGTCCAGCCCTTGGGGTGATTGATCCTCGGCCTCTTCGGGCAGGTCCTGGCCCCGAAGCATCGAGTAGAGCCGCTGGATCGTCGAAATACAGACCCGGGCCGTGGTATCAATGGTGTTTGAAGTGAGGCGCTGGACGATGAACTCCTCGCTGAACTTGTAATTGTTGTAGGGTGAGACGTATTGCTGGAACTCTTTTAAAGTCTGCTTGCCCAGGTTGCCGCGATCGACTAGAAAGAGGACGCGCTTGGCCTTGGCGAACTTGATGAGCCGGTAGATGATACTGATGGCGGTGAAGGTTTTGCCGCTGCCGGTGGCCATCTGGATGAGTGAGCGGGGGCAGTCCTTGGCCAGGGATTTTTCAAGATTTTTGACCGCCTGGATCTGGGCGGGCCAGAAACCCTCTTCGATAAGCTCGGGCATATGTTGGAGGCGGCCCCGCAGGGTGGTCCACTTATCGAGATATTTAGCGCCGGCCTCACCGGTTTGGCTACTGGCCTTCTCTGCTTCCTCGAAGATGTAATCCGGTTTGTGAAAGGCGAAGACCTGCCGGGATCGGGGTTCTGGATCGAGGTTGTTGGTGAAGCGGGTCTCGTCACCAGTGGATTCGTAACAGAACGGCAGCGGCGTAATCCAGGCCGGCAATCCATCGGGCAGGCCCTTGGCGTATTTCTCGGACTGACTCTCAACCCCGGTCAGGGTGGTGCCGGTTTTTTTGGCTTCGATAACGCCTGCGGCCTTGCCATCGACATAGAGGAGATAGTCGGCAAAACCATGGCCCGATTTCAAAGGGAATTCACGGATGGCAACGCCACGGCCTGCATGGATGTTGGCCTCCTTGACATCAAAGACCTTCCAGCCGGCCTGTTCTAGGAGTTCGTCTATTTTCTCTCTGGCGTGTTGTTCGCAGGTCATTGATGACTTCTATTTGGTTGCCTGTCTTGACAAACGACTCTGTGAAACTCCTGATACTGATTGCGTAGCCCAGGCCATGGGCCAGGCTTGGTGGTGGTGACGGGGGCACGGGCGAAGCCTGACGAAATAAAGCGGACCCGCCCCTATCCGCCAAGAACTAAGGCAGTAAGAAAAACGTCAATAACAGGTGGTTGGATTTCTTTAGCACAGGGCCGGCACCGGGGCAATGGAAAAGGTGCGTGATCGGTGCCAAGCGTGAATACAACAATCCCAAGACAGTCAGGCTAGTGTCCCGTGCGGTTAATTGTTGCAGGAAATTGTTGAGACATCGTGGTTCCTCGCAAGGCGCCAAAACGAAGGCATAGCAGCGCTATGTCGAGTTTTCGGCAACGCGGCGAGGGGCCGCGAGGGCCAACAATTAATAGAAAGAATTAACCAAACGGGACACTAGTTGTCATTGCCTGCGATTTTCCAAGCCCCCAAAAAGGCCCCCAAGAACTCCAGATCTCGGAATATCAAGCTGGATGCTGCCGGACAACAGAAAAAGAAAAAGCCCCGATTTCTCGGGGCTTTCTGGACCGCCTTGGACTTTGGCGGATTATGCGCTGGTGCCGGAGGTCGGAATCGAACCGACATGGAGTTGCCCCCGCGGGATTTTGAGTCCCGTGCGTCTACCAGTTTCACCACTCCGGCGCGATGGTATGGGCTTCTTACCGTAATTGGCGCGACAGTGTCAAGGGGAAAGAAGCGGCCCGCCGGGCGGAGGCGCTGTCACCAGAAAACTGCCGAGCCGGGCCGGTCTGCCCGTCAATCCCGGCCGGTCAGCAACACCCCGTTGGCCGCGCTGCTGCTTTTGTACCGTCGATAATGCTGCATCACCCGCTGCACATAGGTGATCGTCTCCGGAATCAGCGGCACGCCGCCGGCCTGCCGCACCCGTTCCGGGCCGGCATTGTAGGCGGCCAGGGCCAACTCAAGATCGCCGGCAAAAAGCTCCATGAGCTTCTTCAGATAACGGGTGCCGCCCATGATGTTGGCGGCCGGATCGAATGCCGAAACCACGGCCATATCCTTGGCCGTATCCGGCATGAGCTGCATGAGCCCCATGGCCCCTTTTTCCGACAGAGCGGCCGGGTTGAAATTGGATTCCGCCTTGATCACCGCCTTGATCAGCAGGGGATCAACCTGATGGCGCCGGGCCGCGGTCTGGATCAGCGAGTCGTAACTAGCGCTCGAACTGCCCCTCGAACTGCCAAAGCCCGACGGTGCGTCAGTCGAAAACTGCCGCGGCTTGAAGCGCTTATCCACCGGGGCGTTGGTCAAATGCAGGACGCCGTCCGCATCCACAAAGCTATAAATAGCGCCGGCATCGGCCCGGCCGGCAAAGCCGAGCAGGCAGACAACCAACAGACATCTCAAGATAGAACGCATCCGCCTCTTCCTTGGAGTTCTCAGCCTTTTTTCCTCTTCTCCCAGTCGGCCAGGAATTTTTCCATGCCGATATCGGTCAGGGGGTGTTTGCTCAACTGCTCGATGACCTTGTAAGGAATGGTGGCGATGTCGGCGCCAATTAAGGCGGCATCGACCACATGCACGGGATTGCGAATGCTGGCGACAATCACTTCCGTCTCATACCCGTAGTTCCGATAGATGGTCATGATGTTGTTGACCAGATCCATGCCGGTTTCGGAGATGTCATCCAGCCGCCCGACAAATGGGCTCACATAGGTGGCGCCGGCCTTGGCCGCCAGCAGGGCCTGGGTCGCCGAGAAGACCAGGGTGACGTTGGTCTTGATCCCCTCGCCGGCAAAGGTCTTCACCGCCTTCAACCCCTCCGTGGTCATGGGTACCTTGATGACGATGTTGGGGTGCAGGGCCGCCAGCTTCCGGCCCTCGGTCACCATGCCGTCGGCGTCCAGACTGATCACCTCGGCGCTGACCGGACCGTCCACCAGTTCACAGATCTCGCGCAGCAGTTCCTCAAAGGGCTTGTTCTCCCTGGCGATCAGTGAAGGGTTGGTGGTGACGCCGTCGAGGACGCCCAGGGCCGCGGCCTTGGCGATCTCTTCGGTATTGGCTGTGTCGATGAAGAATTTCATTTTTTTGCTTCCTTGTTCGTAAGAAATGTTTGGCAGCACTTCTGGCTGCAGAAATAATACATCTGGTGCTCATGAAAGAGCTGCACCGACTGGCCGCGCGGGATGTAGGTCCGGCAGACCGGGTCCTCCACCAGCACATCCTGGGCCGGGCCGGCCGGACCGCGCTGCTCGTCGGCCGGGCGCGGCGCCCTCTTTTTGCCGCCCGTCAGCAATCGAAAGAGAATATACAACAAAAAAACAAGAATGATAAGTCGAACCGGCATTAATCCATATTCCTCCAACTCACATACCGGCAAGCGCGGCCCGGCAGGCAGGGACACAAGGCCTTATCCGGGCTTGTTATTTGCGGCCGGCCGGTGGCTCGCCGGGCCAGGCGATCTTGCGCACACCCTCTCCGCCGGACAGCGTTGTTAACCGGGCCAGGAGTTGGGCCGCGCTCAACCCCAGGACCGGATGCACGAACTCCGGCGCCAGTTCAACAAGCGGCGCCAGGACAAAAAGCCGGCCGGCAATCTCTGGGTGCGGCAGCACAAGATCAGGACCGGCCTGCACCAGATTGCCATAAAACAGGATATCCAGATCAAGCGGCCGGTCCTGATATTTGCCGCTCTCAGCGGCGGTTCGTTGCCGGCCGGCTGCTGCCTCGATGCCGAGCAGGGCGACAAGCAGCTCTGGCGGCGGCAGAACGGTTTCCAGCAGGCCCACCGCGTTGGTAAACCAATGCGGCGAATCCATGCCCACCGGCGCGGTGTGATACGGGCTCGACAGCCGCAGCAGTTGCACGCCAGACAGCCGGCCCAGCCCGGCCCAGGCGGCGCGCAGATTCTCGCAGCCGTTGCCGAGATTCGAGCCGAGGCCGATGAAGACCGGTGTCATCCGAATTTCAGCGGCCGATGCCGATGGCGGCGATCCGCTCCACCGCCTCCTGGAGCCGCTCCTTGGAAACGGTAAGCGCCATCCGCACATAGCCCTCGCCCGGCGCGCCAAAGCCGTTGCCCGGGGTGGCGACGATGCCGGCCTTTTCCAGAAGTAAAGCGGCAAACGAGGCCGAAGTATGGCCGGTCGGCGCCTCGAACCAGACATAGAAGGTAGCTCTGGGCACTGCCACTTTAATCCCCAGCCGCTTTAAACCGGCCACCAGCACGTCCCGCCGCTCGGTGTAGATTTCGCACATCCGGGAGATACAGCTCTGGTCCCCTTCCAGGGCCTCGATACCCGCCACCTGCACCGCCTCGAAGATGCCGGAGTCGATGTTGCTCTTGATCTGGCCGAGGCCGCCGATGATCTGGGCGTTGCCGACCGCAAAGCCGATGCGCCAGCCGGTCATGTTGTAGGTCTTGGAGAGCGAGTGAAATTCGATGCCCACCTCCTTGGCGCCGGCAATCTCCATAAAACTGGGAGGCACATAGCCATCGAACCCCATCTCCGAATAGGCGTAGTCATGACAAACCATGATCTGATGCCGCTCGGCGAACGCGACCACCTGTTCAAAAAACTCCCGGCTGGCCGTGGCCGCCGTCGGGTTGTTTGGGTAGTTCAGAAACATCATCTTGGCGCGGGCCAAAACCGCGGCCGGGATGGCGTCCAGATCAGGCAGAAAGCCGTTTTCCTTCAGAAGCGGCATCTCGTGCGGGATGCCGCCGGCGAACATGGTGGCAATGGCATAGACCGGGTAGGCCGGACTCGGCACCAGGACCACGTCGCCCGGGTTGACAAAGGCCAAAGGAATATGGGCAATACCCTCCTTGGAACCGATCAGGGAGACGACCTCCCGCAGGGGATCGAGTTCGACGTTGGCCCGTTTCTTATACCAGCGGCTCACCGCCTCCCGGAAATCGTTCATGCCCGTATAGCTGGGATAGCGGTGGTAGCGGGGCTGGCGGGCCGCTTCCGTCAGCTTGGCGATGATATGGTCGGGGGTCGGCAAATCCGGGTCACCGACCCCGAGGTCGATGACATCAACGCCGCGCGCCCGGGCCTCAGCCTTTTTTCTGTCCAGCTCCGCGAACAGATACGGAGGCAGCTGTTTCAGCCGGTCGGCTTTTTCAATCTTGATCATAAAAGTCCCTGTGTTCTCTCCGTTGAAATTGTTGTTCTAGACCGGCCGGCTCAGATATCCTGCAGTCCCAGTACATCAAACATGTTGTACAGCCCGTTAGGCTGCTTTACGACCCAGGCCGCGGCCAGGGCGGCGCCGCGCGCGAAGTTGTCACGGCTGTGGGCCCGATGCGTGATCTCCAGCCGCTCACCGGCCCCGGCATAGTAGACGGTGTGCTCGCCGACGATATCGCCGGCCCGGATGGTCTGGATACCGATTTCCTTGTCGGTCCGCTCGCCGATCATGCCGTGCCGGGCATAGACGCCGACCTCGGCGAGATTGCGGTGCACCGCAGCAGCCACCATCTCGCCGAGCTTCAATGCCGTACCGCTCGGGGCATCTTTTTTCATACGATGATGGGCCTCGACGATTTCGATGTCATAGCCGTCGCCGAGAATGGCGGCGACCTTGGCCGCCACCTTGAAGAGCACGTTGACGCCGACCGCCATGTTCGGCGACTGCACGCAGGGAAAATTCGCAGCCAGTTCCTTGAGCTCGGCCAGGTTGGCAGCGGTAAGGCCGGTGGTGCCGATCACCATGGCCTTGCCGGCTCGTGCTGCCTGGCGGGCAATCTGCATAGTGGCCTCATGAAAGGTGAAATCGATGATCACATCACCCGCGGCGATGATGCCGCCCAAGCCGGCGACAACCGGAATGCCGATGGCACCGTAACCGCCAAGCTCGCCCATATCCTTGCCCAGGACCGGGCTGTCTTCCTTTTCAAACCCACCCACCACCTGCAGATCGGGATGCTGGTGGACCATGTACCCGATGCGGCGGCCCATGCGGCCAGCCGCCCCGGCGATAAGTACCTTGCTCATGGTGTTCTCCTTGATAGATAACGTCGCAAATACAACTGTGCGTTGCAGCCTTTGCTTGTGCTGCCGGACTTTTTGCGGCTCCGTCCCGATTTCTGCGACAATCAGGCGATGAGGCCGTAGTCGGCCAGGGCCTTCTTCAGTTTGGCTACCGTGGCGTCGTTCATGCCGTAGAGCGGCAGCCGGGGCGCGCCGGATTTGATCCGGCGCATGAATTGCAAGGCCGCCTTGGCCGGCACCGGGTTGGTGTCGAAGAACATGGCCTGCATCAGGGGAAAGAGCTTGTAATGCAGAACCCGGGCCTGAACATAGTCGCCGGCCAGAGCTAGATCCATCATGGTTGCCATTTCCTGGGGGGCGACGTTGGAGGTTACCGAGATGACGCCGGTGCCGCCCACCGCCACGGTCGGCAGCGCGGTGAAATCATCGCCGGAAAGCACGGCGAAATCAGGCGGGCAGAGACGGATCACCTCGCTCACCTGATTGAGGTTGCCGGTGGCTTCCTTGATGCCGACGATATTGTTGATCGCCGCGCAGCGGGCCACGGTCTCCGGCAGCATGTTGACGCCGGTGCGGCTCGGCACGTTGTAGACGATGATCGGCAGATCCACTGCGGCGGCCACCGCCTTGAAATGCTGGTAAAGCCCCTCCTGGGAGGGCCGGTTGTAGTAAGGCGTGATCATCAGGGCGCCGTCGGCGCCAGCCGTCTTGGCATGCCGGGTCAGTTCGATGGACTCGCTGGTGCTGTTGGAACCAGTGCCGGCCAGCACCGGCACCCGGCCCTTGACCGTCTTGATGGTCAATTCCACCACCCGGTGGTGTTCCTCATGGTTTAAGGTGGCGGATTCACCGGTAGTGCCGCAGGGGACGATCCCATGCGTGCCGCTTGCTACCTGAAACTCGACAAGGTCCTGCAGACCCTGCTCGTCAACCGCCCCGTCGATAAACGGGGTGACTATGGCCACAAAGGCCCCACGAAACTTGCTCATAACTCTCCTCCTGCGCCGCTTTGTCAAATCGGTTATTCAGTAAACTCAGCCGAGGCGTGGCCGAATGCCAGGTACTTTCGCCACCGCCCGCTTTGCTCTCCCTTCTTTTCTTCCTGCTCACGCACGCCGACATCCAGCAGGCATTCGGCGGCCAGTTGCCCCTCGTAGATGACGTTGGCGCGGCCTTCAAGGAATACCTCGGTGATTTCCGGATGCTGGCCGGTCTTCAACACGAAATGGATGGTAAGCCGCGCGCCGCCCGAGGTGACAACCGTCACCGGCGGGGCCACATGGCCGAGCAGGGCGCCGATAATCGCCGCCGCCGCCGCCCCGGTGCCGCAGGCCATGGTTTCCGCCTCGACCCCCCGCTCGTAGGTCCGCACCGCCAGACTGTCCCGGCTCATGACCTGGACGAAATTCACATTGGTGCCGGCCGGCTGGAACTTTTCGTGAAAGCGCACGGGGCGGCCCCAGTCGACGACTGGCACCGCGCCGGCATCGGCTACGAAATGCACCGCATGCGGCACCCCGGTGTTGATGCTGTGAAATACCCGCTCCTTTCCGGCCAGCAGCAACTTCTGGCCCAGAAGGACACTGTCGGGCTGCGTCATTTTAATCTTTACCGAGCCATCCATGACCTGTGCCTCGATCAGCCCGGCCACGGTTTCAAAACGCATGGCCGCCGGCGCGATCTTCTTCAGATAGGCATAGCGGGCCGCGCAGCGGGCGCCGTTGCCGCACATCTCGGCACGGCTGCCGTCGCCGTTAAAAAACTGCCAGCGGAAATCAGCCGTCTCTGAATCCTCGATCAGGATTAAACCGTCGGCGCCCACGGCAAAGCGCCGGCGGCAGACCGCCCTGACAAAGGATGGCAGGTCAACGCCCCCCAGAAAACCGCGGCGGTGGTCAATGATGATAAAATCATTGCCCGAGCCGCTCATCTTGCTAAATGGGATTGGGAAAGCAGGATTCATTTTACCTCAGAAAATCAGGAATATTCTCGCCCTGAATCAAAGTGTCATAGGTCTCCCTGTCGCGGATCACGAAAAACTCCTCCCCCTGCACCAGAACCTCGGCGACCCGCGGCCGCGAGTTGTAGTTGGAAGACATGGAAAAGCCATAGGCGCCGCTGCTCATCACCGCCAGCATGTCACCGGACTCAAAGACCGGCAAGTCACGACCCTTGGCCAGAAAATCGCCGGATTCACAGATGGGCCCCACCACGTCGGCCGTTTCCCGGCCCCGGGCCGCCACGGCGCCCTGATCGACCGGCAGGATATCATGAAAGGCGTCATAAAGACTTGGTCTGGCCAAGTCGTTCATCGCCGCGTCAACAATGACGAAATTCTTGCTGCGTCCCCGCTTGGTATAAAGCACCCGGCTGACCAGTACCGCCGCGTTGCAGACAATAACCCGGCCCGGCTCCAGGATCAAGGTGCAATCGAGGCCGGCCAGTTCCTGTTTCAGGGCCTCGGCGTACTCCCGGGGATGCGGCGGCGTCTCGTCCTGATAGCGGACACCCAGGCCACCGCCCAGATCCAGATAGCGAATGGCGATCCCCGCCTTGGCCAGTTGCTTCATAAAATCCTTCAGCTTCCGCAGCGACTCAAGAAAGGGTGAGACTTCGGTCAACTGGGAGCCGATATGACAGCTCACCCCCATGATCTTGAGATTGGGCATGGTCCGGGCCTGGCGGTACACCGCCGCCGCCTCGGAAATCGGGACGCCGAATTTGTTCTTGGCCAGACCGGTGGAGATATAGGCGTGGGTTCTGGGGTCGACATCCGGATTCACCCGCAGGGAAACCGGCGCCTTCACTTCGAGCGTGGCGGCCACCTCCTGCAGGAGTTCGAGTTCCTGGACGGATTCGACATTGAACAGCAGGATGCCGGACAGCAGGCCGTAACGCAACTCCTCCCGGGTCTTGCCGACGCCGGAATAGATGATGCGGCGCGGGTCCACACCGGCCTTGAGGCAGCGGAACAACTCCCCGCCGGAAACAATATCGGCGCCGCCGCCCAGGCGGGCAAAAAGCCGCAGCACCGCCAGATTCGAACAGGCCTTGACCGCGAAGCAGGTCAGATGCGGCAGACCGGCAAAGCTGCTGTCAAAGGTCTCGAAATGATGACTCAGCGTGGCACTGCTGTACAGATAAAAAGGGGTGTCCACCGCCTCGGCGATTATTGGCAACGGCACGGATTCACAGTGTAGCACATTGTTCTTATATGTAAAATGATGCATGGCTTCTGTTTCTCAACCTGTAAGGCCGCAAGGGCCGCAAAAAAATAATGAACACCGCCTGACCTCAGCGACTGTTCCCCTCCACCACCGCCTCCCTCGACGGCTGGCTCTCGTTGGCCGGCATGGCCCGGTCAAAAGCGGTTACCGAATAAAAGCGGGACGGCCCGCCGGCAGCCGGCTGTTTATCCAGAAAGGTCACTGCCGGCGCCGCAATCTCGCCGAGCAGAACCGCGGCGGCCGCGGTGGACTGGCTGCGATAAATCCGGTAACCAGCCACATCGGAATCGCCCGGTTGCTCCCAGGAAAGGCTGACGCCATCGGCAACCACCACCGCCATTAGATGCCGGGGCGGCGCCGGCGGCGTCAGGTCACGGGGGGAGCCCGTCTCCACCTGACTGGCGGCACCAGCCAATACCGTCTCGCCAAGCCGGCGGATCGCCCGCACCTTATAGGAGTATTTTTTATTATTCTGCACGGTATCATCGCGGAATCGCGACCCGGCAACCGGGTCTCCCGGCAGGACGGCGAAACGCCCGTCATCCCCGGCCCGATAAACTCGATAGGCAATATCTTCCGGCAGCGGCCGGCCGTCGAGCAGGGCGGTCGGCGGCTGCCAGACAAGGGTGAGAGAGCCGTCGCCGGCAATGACCGTCAGGTCGGTCGGTGCCCGCGGGGGCACCTCCCAGACAAAGGTAACCACGTTGGAGTCCCGGCTGGCCTGCCAGACCCCGGCCCGGGAGCGCACCGTAAAAAAATACCGATGGCCAGGCCGCAGAAGGCTCTCGGAGTAGACGACCGGCCGGCCGGGCCTGGTGGCGTCGGACGGCAGGGAATCAACCGTGATCGTCAGCGGCTCACCGAAGCGGATCGGACAATCCGGGCAATAGTCGGCGGCCGGCGTCACCGCCCGCAGAATTTCAAAACTATCCAGCCCGGCGAGCTTGTCACCGTTCTCCAGCCGCGCCGGATAGGACCAGCTCAGGGTCACCCCTCTCTCGTCCAGGACATAGCCGAGATCCTGAATCGGGGCGGGCAGCACGGTCTGAGGCGGCACCGGCACACTCTTCCGACCGCAGCCGGCAATGGCCAGCACAAAAAGGATGCCGAGGACACCCAGGAAAAAATTTCGGCCGCGATTCATGATCCGCCCCTGTCGACGCCTGCCGCCGGTTGCAGTCCCAGGGCCGCCTCTGCCTGGGCAAGGGCTAGCGCCACGGTCTGCCCCGAGGTGCCGCCCAATGATTGCCGGCTGTCAATCGAGCCGGCCACGGACAGCACCGCAAACACATCCGCCTCGATCAGGGGCGAGAAAACCCGCAGTTCGTCAAGTGCAAGCTCGGTCAGCTCCCGGCCCTGCTCCACGCAGAAGGCAACGATTCTGCCGACCACCGCGTGGGCGGAGCGGAAGGGCAGCTTCTTTACGACCAGATAATCGGCCAGATCGGTGGCGGTCATATAGCCGCCCCGGGTCGCGGCGTCCAGGACTTCCAGCCGGAAGAAGAGGCCGGTCAAAAGTTCGGCGGCCAGGGCCAGGCACTGGCCGACCGTGTCCACCGTGTCGAAGACCGCTTCCTTGTCTTCCTGCAGATCCCGGTTGTAGGTAAGCGGCAGTCCCTTGAGCAGGGTGAGCAGCGCCATCAGGTTGCCGATCACCCGGCCGCTCTTGCCGCGGATCAGTTCCGGGATGTCGGGATTCTTCTTCTGGGGCATGATGCTGCTGCCGGTGCAGAACCGGTCGGCAATCTCGACAAAGCCGAATTCCTGGCTGGCCCAGAGCACCAGTTCCTCGGCCAGCCGGCTCAGGTGGACCTGGATAAGAGCGCAGGCCGCCACGAACTCGACCACGAAATCGCGGTCGCCCACCGCATCCATGCTGTTGGCGGTAATCGCCGGAAAGCCGAGATCGCGGGCCACAGCGGCGCGATCGATGGGTAAACCGGTGCCGGCCAGGGCCGCGCTGCCCAGCGGCATGACGTTAATTCGTTGCAGGCCGTCGGCGAGCCGCGCCCGATCGCGGCCGAACATCTCGTAATAGGCCAGGAGATGGTGGGTGACCAGGACAGGCTGAGCCCGCTGCAGATGGGTATAGCCCGGCATCGCCGCTCCGAGATAGCGCCGGCCCAGCCGAACGAAGGCCTTCTGCAGATCAGTGAGCAGCGCGTCGAGCCGGCCGGTCTCCTCCCGCAGGTAAAGACGCAGGTCAAGGGCCACCTGATCGTTGCGGCTGCGGCCGGTGTGGAGCTTCTCGCCGGCCGGGCCGATCCGCTCGACCAGGGCCTTTTCGATATTCATGTGGATATCTTCGAGCTCCGGCCGAAACACGAAACAACCATCGGCTATCTCCTGCTCGATGGCCGTAAGTCCATTGACGATCAGATCCCGCTCCGCCTCGCTGATCAAACCCTGCCGGGCCAGCATCCGGGCATGGGCGCAGCTGCCGGCGATGTCCTGCCGAAAGAGTCGGCAGTCAAAATGGATCGAGGCGGTAAACGCCTCCACCGAGGCGGCGGTTTTTTCGGAAAAACGCCCGCCCCAGGGCTTGGCTATAGGAGCCGCGCCTAGGGTGTCGCCGGCAGGCCGTAAGTTTTTTCGGGTTTTCATGTCGCCTTCAGCGCCTGAATCCTGAGCCGCAGGGCATTCAGCCGGATAAAACCGCCGGCGTCCGCCTGGTTGTATACCTCATCCGCCTCAAAGGTGGCGAAACTCTCGTGGTACAAAGACTGGTCGGAACGGCGGCCCACCGGCAGACAGTTCCCTTTATAGAGCTTGAGCCGGACAACACCGCTGACCGTCTGCTGGGTCTCGTCCATGGTCTTCTGCAGCAACCGCATCTCGGGCGCGAACCAGAAGCCGTTGTAGATCAGCTCCGAATAACGCGGCACCAGGCTGTCCCGAATCCGCAGAACCTCGCGGTCCATGGTGATCGTCTCCAAGTCGCGGTGGGCGGCCCGCAGAATCGTGCCGCCCGGGGTCTCGTAAACACCGCGTGATTTCATGCCCACGAAGCGATTCTCCACCATGTCTAGCCGACCGATGCCATTCTCGCCGCCCAGGCGGTTCAATTCGGCAAACAGCGCGCCGGGCTCCAAAGCCGCGCCATTGATCGCCACCGGATTGCCCTGCCGGAATTCGATCTCGATGTAAGTGGGCCGATCCGGCGCCTTTTCCGGCGAGCAGGTCAGCTCGAACATGGAGTCGTCCGGCTCCTGCCAGGGGTCCTCCAGGATGCCGCCCTCAAAGCTGATGTGCAGCAGATTCTCGTCCGAGCTGTAGGGTTTCTCCTTGGTGACCGGCACCGGGATGTTGTGCTCCTTGGCATAGGCAATCAGCCTGGTCCGCGAATTAAGGTCCCAGATCCGCCAGGGGGCGATGATGGTCAGCCTGGGGTTGAGGGCCATGTAGGTGAGCTCGAAACGGACCTGGTCATTGCCCTTGCCGGTGGCGCCATGGCTTACCGCGTCGGCGCCTTTTTCCACGGCCACCCGCACCTGCTCCTGGGCGATGAGCGGCCGGGCCAGGGAGGTGCCGAGCAGATAAGACCCCTCATAGATGGCGTTGGCCCGGAACGCCGGAAAAATATACTCCCTGACAAAGGTCTCTTTAAGGTCGGAGATCACCACCTCTTCCGCACCGGTGGCCAGTCCCTTGGCGCGGACCGCCGCCCAGTCTTCCCGCTGGCCGAGATCGGCGGCAAAGGCCACCACCGGACACTGATAGCGCTCCTGCAGCCACTTGAGAATCACCGAGGTGTCAAGCCCCCCGGAATATGCCAGAACAATTTTTTTTACTCCTGCCATGCATCAACTCCGTTTCTTATGAAAGCCAGACAGCAACCAGAGGCAGAAATCAACCGCCCGCCGGTCCTGTCATGCAAGATGTTTTTCCAAAATCGCCTTGTGGATATGCATTTTGTTCTCTGCCTGGTCAAAGGCCACGCACTGGAAACCTTCCAGCACCTCCTCGGAAATCTCCTCGCCACGATGCGCCGGCAGGCAGTGGAGCACGATGGCCTCCGGCTTTGCCAGCCGGAGCAAAGCCGCATTGACCTGATACGACCGAAACACCTGAAGCCGGGCCGCCTGTTCATTCTCCTGGCCCATGCTGGCCCAGACATCGGTGTTGATGACGTCGGCGTCGCGGACCGCGGCCTGAGGATCCTCGGTCAGGACAATGGGCCGGGCCGCCTGTTCCCGGGCCGCGGCCAGGATGGCCGAATCAGGCGCATAGCCGGACGGACAGGCAAGGGTTAAGGCAAAACCCAAGCGGCCGGCAGCCTGAATCCAGGAGTTGGCCATGTTGTTGCCGTCGCCGATCCAGGCCACCTTGAGGTTGTCCAGCTTCCCCTTCTTTTCGATAACGGTCATGATATCGCTCAGCACCTGACAGGGATGATGGAGATCGGTCAGGGCATTAATCACCGGGATCGTCGAAAATCTGGCCAACTCCTCAACCACGGCCTGGCCAAAGGTGCGCACCACCAAACCGTGCACGTAACGCGACATAACGCGCGCCATGTCGCGGAGCGGTTCGCTCCGGGCCAGCTGGCAGTCCTTCTCGGCCATGAAGATCACCTGGCCGCCCAGGCCGTACATGGCCGCCTCAAAGGAAACCCTGGTCCGGGTGGACGGCTTTTCAAATACCAGGGCAATGATCTTGCCGGCCAGCTGGCGATGCTGGACGCCGGCGGCGGCCTCCTGCTTCAGGGCAACAGCGCGGTCGATATAAACCATCAACTCTTCCCGGGTACAACCCCACAGGCTCAACAGGTTTTTTGCCATAACCGTATCTCATAGTGCGGCCACTGGCCGCAGTGAAAAGTAAGGAGTGAGGAGTGAGGAGTAAAAAATTCAAACATCCGCACGAAGTTGTCAAATGAAGAATCAATCAATGCCCGGCAGCCTGACCTGCAAAAACAGCAGGCCCATCGAGCCAAAACGTGCATTTATACAAAAAAAGGCGTTTTTTTCAATTATATTTTTCCGCGCCAGGCCAGCCGACTGCTCAGTCCGACAATCCGCCCAGCATCCGGTCAAGGGCGGTAATGCAGGCATCGATCTCGGCCCGGCTCACCACCAGAGGCGGCACGAAACGCAGCACGGCATTGCCTGCAAAGTTGATCAGCACCCCCTGCTCAAACATGCGGTTCACCATCTCCTGGCCGCGGCTGATCCCGGCCTCGGTCAGAATCAGCGCCTGGAGCAGGCCGCTGCCCCGAGCCCCGGTCGCATAACGCGGATGACGGCCGGCCAGGGCGTTGAGCTGTTCGGCAAAATAGCTCCCCTTGGCAACGACCTCCGCCAGAAAACCGTCAGCCAGCAGGACCCGCAGAGTGGCGACCGCGGCGGCGGCGGCCACCGGATTGCCGCCAAAGGTCGAGGCATGGGAGCCGGGCGTAAAGGCGGCGGCGATCTTTTCAGAGGTGAGCATGGCGCCGATGGGCAGGCCGTTGGCCAGGGCCTTGGCCGTGGTCAGGATATCAGGGACAACGCCCTGCTGTTCATAGGCAAAGAGCGTCCCGGTCCGGCCCATGCCGGTCTGCACCTCATCGAAAATGAGCAGCAGGTCATAGCGGTCGCAGAGTTCGCGGATGCCGACCAGGTATTCGCGGACCAGCGGACGCACCCCGCTTTCACCCTGAAGCGGCTCGCAGAGAATGGCGCAGGTCCGCGGGGTGATCATGGACTCCAGGGCAGCGAGGTCGCCGAACGGCGCATGCGGGAAACCCGCCGGCAACGGCTCAAAACCCTGATGAAACTTCGACTGGCCGGTGGCCGCCACCGTGGCCAGGGTCCGGCCATGGAAGGAACCGGCCAGCGAGATGATCTCATAGCGGCCGGCGGCGCTGTACTTCCTGGCCAGCTTAATGGCGGCCTCGTTGGCCTCGGCGCCGCTGTTGGCAAAGAACACCCGGTCGGCAAAGGAGTTGGCCACCAGAAGTTCGGCCAACTCGGTCTGCGGCACGGTATGAAACAGGTTGGAGACATGGACGAGCCTGCCCGCCTGCTCGCAGATGGCGCGGGTCACGGCCGGATGGCAATGTCCCAGGGCGCAGACCGCGATACCGGCGAGAAAATCAAGATATTCCCGGCCGGCCACGTCCCGGAGAACACAACCGCGCCCCTCGACCATCACCGCTGGAAATCGACTGTAGGTTCCAATAAACACCTGGTTGCTCCTCGCCATCCAGGCCGTGCTCTCCCCGGTCATGGCACAATCTCCGTGCCAACTCCCTGGTCGGTGAAAATTTCAAGCAGGATGGCATGTTCGACCCGGCCGTCGATAATATGGGTTTTGCCGACGCCGCCGGCTAAAGCCGCCTGGCAGCATCTGACTTTGGGGATCATACCGCCGGCAATGGCCCCGGCGGCAATAAGGTCCGTGGCCGTGGAGCTGGAAAGCGACGGGATCAGACCGCCCTCCCGGTCCAGCACGCCGACCACGTCGGTGAGCAGCACGAGCTTGGCGGCCTTGAGGTGGGCGGCCACAGCACCGGCTACCAGATCGGCGTTGATATTGTAGGACTGACCATCCTCGCCGACGCCGACCGGGGCGATCACCGGGATAAAATCCTTGGCATCCAGGGTCTGGAGAATCTCCGGGTTGACCTGCACCACCTCGCCGACCCGGCCCAAATCGATGAGTTCGGGCGGCGCATCGACCGCCAAACTCTTCCGCACCTTCATCTTGCGGGCCCGGATCAGATCGCCGTCCCGGCCGGAGAGACCGACCGCCTTGCCGCCATGTTGGTTGATCAGGCCGACGATCTCCTTGTTGACCTTGCCGACCAGCACCATCTCCACCACGTCCATGGTTTCGCCGTCGGTCACCCGCATACCCTGCACATAACTCGGCTGGATATTCATCCGTTCGAGCACCTTGTTGATCTGGGGGCCGCCGCCATGTACCACCACCGGGTTGAGCCCGATATACTTCATAAGGATGATGTCCAGGGCAAAGCTCTTCTTGAGCGCCTCGTCAACCATGGCGTGGCCACCGTATTTGATCACCACGGTTTTGTTGTAGAATTCCCGGATATAGGGGAGGGATTCGACCAGAATCTTGGCCTTTTCGATGCCTTTCCGCATGGTTTCTCTTTTTCTCAAGCTGTTCCGGTTAGTTGCCATGATGGTTAAAGAAAAACGATATTCTAATGACAACCCCGGCCGATGTAAAGCGATCTTTGCGCGCGGGACGTCCCGGGAGCCATGAACAAGCGTTGTCGGCAGCAACCCCGCTTACCCCAGGAGAACACTTTACAATCGACGCGACAGTAAGTATGCTCCTTACGCCGACGGCCGACCGTTTGTTTCCGCCGCACTTGCGCACCCATGCCTGCTGCCGCGGGCGCAGCAGCAAGAAAATATCTGTTCGTTACGATTGCCTGTATGAGGAAAAAAATGCTGTTATTGCTTCGCAACCCTTTCTGCATGCTCCTGCTGCTCCTCGCCCTGGCCTGGCCGGCCTGCGCCGCGACGCAGGCCAACCCCGGTGCGGCGCCCATTCTGGTCGAGGCGGATCGCATGGTATCCCGCCAGCAGCAGGAAACCGTCCTGTTCACCGGCCATGTTGAGGCGAAACAGGGAGAGCTTGTCATCCATGCCGATGAAATGACAGTCCACTACGAGGCGCAGGATGCCAAACAAATCTCCGGCGACACGGCCCAAAAAATCAAAAAAATAATGGCTCGGGGCAATGTCAAAATCGTCAAACAGGGCCTGGTCTCCACCAGTGACACCATGGAATTCTACGCCTTGGAGCGCAAGGTTATCCTGAGCGGCAGGGCCAAGGCCTGGCAGGAGAAAAACATGGTCACCGGCGACACCATCGTGCTTTATCTGGACGAGGGCAAGAGCGTGGTGGAGAGCGACGGGAAAACCACGGAACGGGTCAAGGCCTTTATCTATCCCGGCGAAGGCGGCAACCCGCTCAGCCCGGTAGAAGGCCAACAGACGGCGGAGTAAATGGCGCTACTGGAAACCAGGGATATTGCCAAACAGTACCGGCAGCGACGGGTGGTGGACGGCGTCAGCCTGCGGGTGGAAAATGGCATGGTGGTCGGCCTGCTCGGGCCCAACGGCGCCGGCAAGACCACCTCATTCTACACCATTGCCGGCTTTGTGCGGCCCGATGCCGGAGTCGTGCTGCTGGACGGCCGCGACATCACGACACTGCCCATCCATAAACGGGCCCGGCAGGGCATTTCCTATCTGGCCCAGGAGGCCTCCGTCTTCAAAAAACTCACCGTTGAAGAAAACGTCAAAATCATTCTGGAGCCGTTAGGTCTGTCGAAGAAAGAGATTGTCGGCCGCATCGAACGGCTCATGCATGATCTCAAGATCGAATATCTGGCCGGCCACAAGGCCCATACCCTGTCGGGCGGCGAACGGCGGCGCCTGGAAATCATGCGGGCCCTGGCCACCGAGCCGCGTTTCATCCTGCTCGACGAACCTTTTGCCGGCATCGATCCGCTGGCGGTGGCGGATCTGCAGAAAATCATCCATGCGCTGCGCCAGAGGGGACTGGGGGTGCTCATTTCCGATCACAATGTCCGCGAGACCCTGGCGGTCTGCGATTCGGCCTATATCATCAACAGCGGCCGCATTCTGATCCACGGCTCAGCCGCGGAAATCGTCCAAAACGAAATGGCCAAGAAAATGTATTTGGGCGAAAACTTCAGCATGTGATATATAACAAAACAATCACTACCCTGCACAGGGCAACGGACTCGAGGCAATAGGACAGATGGTACTGGCACTCCGGCAACAGCTCAAACTGACGCAACAGCTGCTCATGACCCCGCAGCTGCAGCAGGCGATCAAGTTGCTCCAGCTTTCCAGGCTGGAACTCGCCCAGACCCTGCGGCAGGAGATCGAACAGAACCCCCTGCTCGATGAACTGACCACCGACCCGGATACGCTCACCAGCCCGGACAGCCTGCCGCCGAACGAGGAAGAATTCAAGGAGTCGGAAAGGCCGAGCGAGATTTCCATGGAAACGCCGGTGCCCATGCAGGAAATCAACTGGGACGACTACGCAAACCAGTATGACCCCGGCTTCTCCTTTTCACGGGAGACGCCGGATCCGAACCGGGCCACCCGCCTCGATTTTGTCGCAAAAAAGCCCAACCTTCAGTCCCATCTCCAGTGGCAACTCGCCCATGCCAACCTCACCGAGGAAGAAAAAAAGGCGGGTTTCTTCGTGATCGGCAATCTGAACCGGCACGGATTTCTCGAAGCCACGACAGAGGATATTATCAAGGAAATCGGGTGCAGCGCGGAAACGGCGCAGATAGCGATTGGCGTAATTCAGGACATGGATCCGGCCGGGGTTGCGGCACGCGACGTCCGGGAATCTTTACTCCTGCAGCTGAAAAAGCTGGAGCTTGCCGACCAGTTACCTGAAATCATCATCCGGGATCACCTGAACCATCTGGAAAACAGAAACTACGCCGCCATTTCCAAGGCCACCGGCCGCTCGGCCAAGAGCGTTCAGGCGGCGATCGACATCATCACCAGGCTGGATCCCTTCCCGGGCCGGCTCTATTCCGACGATGAAACCCATTACATTGTTCCTGACGTCTATGTTCATAAGGTGGGGGACGACTATCTCATCGTGCTCAACGACGAGGGGCTGCCGCGGCTGCAGATCTCGCCGCTGTATCAGGAAATCCTGAACAGTGACGAGGGAATGACTCCGGAGGCCAAGAGCTATATCAAGGATAAACTCAAGGATGCCGCCTGGCTGATTAAAAGCGTCCAGCAACGCCAGCGGACGATCTACAAAGTGGTTGAAAGCCTCCTGAAATTCCAGCAGGAATTTTTTGAAAAAGGCGTTGCCCATCTCAGACCGCTGGTGCTGCGCGACGTGGCCGAGGACATCGGCATGCACGAATCAACGGTCAGCCGGGTGACCACCAACAAGTACGTCCATACTCCTCAGGGCATTTACGAGCTGAAGTACTTCTTCAGCACCGCCATCGCCTCCACCAAGGGCGGCGACTCCGTGGCCTCCGAAAGCATCCGGGACCGCATCCGCAACATGATCAAAAACGAAAACCCGGTGAAACCACTGACCGACAACACCATTGCCAAGCAATTCGCCGAAGAGAACATTAAAGTCGCCCGGCGCACCGTGGCCAAGTACCGGGAACAGCTCGGCATCCTGCCAGTCAAGCTGCGCAGAAAGCCGAGGGTCTGAGCGCCCCGTCGCCGGCTTGGCCAATCACCGCGGCCGTTGCACAAGGGCGCAGACAGTCTCTGGTTTTTCCCGTCACACCATCCTCGAGGGTTCTTCCGAGTTGCCGACTCCGCAACAGGATGGTGGCCAAGCGAAGTTGACGCGGAGGGTTCGGAAGATGAAAGTCTTATATGTCGACGACGAAGACTCCAGCATCGAACTCTTCAAGGATGTCTTCTCCGATGAGTTTGACGTCATTACGGCACGTTCCGGGCGCGAGGCCCTGCAATATTTCGCGCGCGGGCGCGGGGAAGAAATCGCCGTCGTGGTCACCGACCAGTACATGCCGGAAATGACCGGCATCGAACTCCTCGAAGAAATCCTCATTACCCACCCTGATCCCGTTCGCATCATACTCTCCGCCTATTCGGACGAAAAAATCATCCTGGACGCTATCAACCGGGGAAAGATATATCAGTACATTGTCAAGCCCTGGCAGATCAATACGGTCCGTTTCATCCTCAAACAGGCCCTGGGACATTTCCAGCTCATCCAGAATAACAATACGCTGCTGCACGAGCTTGCCCAGAAGAACCGTAGTCTCGTGGCAGTCAACGCCGAGCTGCGCGAGGCGATCAGCCGGCTGTACGACAGCGAGGAAAGGGCGCGGGCTCTCCTCGATGCGCCGCAGGACGCATCCCTGCTGCTGGACACGCAGGGCACCATTCTCGCCTGCAACAAAACAGCGGAACAGCTGTTCGCCAAGAACGAGAAACTGGCCGGCAACAATCTCTTCACCCTGCTGCCGCCGAACCTGACCGCGGCGTGGCGGCAACAAGTCAGCCAGTGCATTCAGTCCAGGCAACCTGTTTTTTTTCATGATGAGCGAACCGATTCATACTTTGAAAACTCCATCTTCCCGATCATGAATTTCCGAAAGGAAGTGATCCAACTGGCCATCTATGGGAAAGACATCAGCGTCCGGCACCAGTTCGAAACCGCGCTGAAGGAAAGCGAGGAACAATTCCGGCAGATCGCGGAAAACATCAAAGACGTCTTGTGGATTCGCGACATCCGGCAGGATAAGATGGTCTACATCAGCCCCAGCTATGAAACAATCTGGCAGAAGCCCCGTGCCAGCCTCTATGCCGACCCAAAATCCTGGCTGGCGGCAGTCCACCCCGACGATCGGGCCAAGATGACCGCCCTCCAGGAAAAAAACCCGAAACAAGGCTGGGAAACCGATTACCGAATTATTCTTCCCGACAGCTCAATCCGCTGGCTCCGGACCCGGGCCTTCCCAATCCATGAACAGAACGGCGAAGTTTACCGCCTCACCGGCATTGTCGAAGACATCACCGAGCATAAGATAACCAGTGAAAAACTGCAGGAGACGGAAAAACGCTATCAGGCGGTGTACGACACCAGTGTCTACGGAATCTGCATCAACGAGCAGTATGTTCGAGAAGACGGCAACATGGCCCGCCGGATTGTCAACTGCAACGAAACCTATGCCAGACTCGCCGGTCGCAGCCGGGAAGAACTGATCGCCCAGCCGGACATCCGCGAACTCTATCAGCCCGGCCATGATGCCTACGGCGACCAGCAGGAGCAGGAGGATGGCGCCTACCCTGCCTGTTCGGGGTCATACTCCTGGCACCGCCCTGATGGCCGGGAAAACCATATGGAATGCCAGGGGATCACCACGACCATCGGCGACCGGACGATCAACTACTGCATCCACCGGGATGTCACCAGGCTGAAAAAATTTGAAGAGCAGGTGACGCATCTCTCCAAGCGGGTCAATCAGGTGGCGGAGGAAGAGCGGAAGAGAATCGCCCGCGATCTGCATGACGAATTCGGCCAGTCCCTGTTAACCCTCCGCTACAGCATCGAAGCCATCCGTGACGCCCTCCCCGATGAGGCCGGCGATCTGCGGGTAAAAGTGAACAAGGTAAATGGCCTGATCGAACGCCTGGGAGAAACGGTTCAGAACATTTCTTCAAAACTGCGGCCCGACATGCTGGATCATCTCGGCCTGTTGCCGACGATCGAATGGTCCCTCAACGAATTTATGGTCCACCATCCTGCCATCGAGACCAGCCTGAAAATAAACGGCGTCTGGAAACCCATTACCCCGGACATCGAGATCGTGCTCTTCAGGGTTTTCCAGGAGGCTTTAAACAATATCGCCAAACATGCAAACCCAAAAAGTGTCAAAGTACTCTTAACCTTCAGCCATCCGAACGTCATTCTGACTGTAAGCGATGACGGGGCCGGCTTCAGGACGACAAAGACCTTCGATCCTCCGACCGCCGATGACCAGGGAATCGGTCTGTATGGCATGCAGGAAAGAACTGCCTCGGTCGGCGGCACGCTCACCATCCGTTCACGACCGGGCAGGGGCACTTTGCTCAGGGCGGAACTGCCCGTGTCATAACCCAGCGGAGCTGGACTCTTTTCAGTACCCCCTTGAGGGGTGTAAGTCCCTTAACACCATGAATACCTGAATGTCCTGTGTGCGTTAGCCTAACGTTTTTTAACAATAAACTGTTAACAATCAGCGTATAAGGGACTAAGAAAAAAATGGAGAAAATCAGGATAGTCATTGCTGACGATCATGCGGTGGTCCGGGAGGGACTAAAGGAACTTCTTAACAACCAGTCGGATCTGGAGGTGATCGGTGAGGCGGAAGATGGCCAACGGGCTCTGGAGATCGCCAAGAGACTGAAACCGGACGTGCTCCTCCTGGACATCGCCATGCCGGTGCTCAACGGCCTGGAGGTGGTCCGACTCCTGAAGGAGGCGGAGCCGCGCGTCCAGATCGTCATCCTGTCCATGTTTCTCAAGGAGGCCTATGTGTATCAGGCCCTTTCCGCCGGTGTGCTCGGCTACATGCTGAAAACCGCCTCCGGCGCGGAAGTAATCAAGGCGGTCCGGGCCGCGGCCTGCAACAAATTTTATCTCAGCCCGGAAATCAACCATGAGGTCATCAGGAAATATCTTGAGAAAGGCAGCGCCGCCCCGTCCGACAATGCCAGGTACAACCTGCTCAGCGACCGGGAACAGCAGATCTTCCGCCTGGTTGTGGAGGGAAACTCCACGCGGCGGATTGCCGAGATGCTGTATCTGAGCCCGAAGACAGTAGAAAAACACCGCGCAAACATCAGCAAAAAACTCGGCATGAACGATCCCTTGGCCATGATGCGATACGCCATAAAAATCGGGGTGATCGACCCTGAGTTGTGGACGGCCGACTGATCGGCCGGTCACAGCGAGGCAATCCATTGACGAACTCGTAAAAGCCCGGCTGCTCCCCTTACTCCGGTAACCGTTTTCTCCTCAGCGAATCCTTAGTATTACCCCCTGACAATCAGGGGTACTCCCCATGGCTTTTTTCGCCAACCGTGCTAATTGTTCTATTATCAGAATCGTGCCGTTATGGTCCATGGACAAAAACAACAAGGCATCAGAGGGAGGCCTGTAATGCTGATGAAAGAGATCAAGAAAAAGGCAAGGGAACTTGGCCTGCAGCCCGGCAGGAGCAACAAGACCGAGATGATCCGGGCCATTCAGACACAGGAAGGCAATTCGCCCTGTTTTCAGACAGCGCAAAACTTCTGTGACCAGCAGCAGTGTTGCTGGCAGAATGACTGCCTGGCGCGACCGGCGACGACCCAGTGAAAAACAGAGTCACCGAAACAGGCGGGGAATACCTCCGGCCCAAAGCGAATTCGAAAAGGGCACCCATGGCGAAAGCGGAAATCCTGCTCATTGAAGATGATCTCGCAACCCGCCATGCAATCGGGCTGGCGCTCAAGGCCATGGGCCACCAGGTCACGGTAGCGGTCGATTGTGAAGAGGCCCGTGCCTCACTGCGCAAATTCATTTTTGATCTGTTGATTATTGACCCGCGGGTGACCCGGCAGGAGTGCCATGCGATTGCCCATGAGGCAAAGGCACTGAACGCCGGGACCAGGATAATAATCTTTACCGACAAACTCACGCACGCTGCGGCCGGCGACCGGCAGCCCATTGTGGATGTGTACCTGCCAAAACCGTATTCCTTTCATGATCTTGAAAAAAGCCTGAACAGGTGCCTGGCCGGCCGGACAAACTGATTATCGGCCGGCGGTTTACACCCGAGAGGCGTAACGCACCCATAAGGTGCTTCGCCAGTCGGCTGTTCAAAAATGTTTTGCAGCCATTCGTAAGGAGTTTTCAAACATGTAAGAAAACACATCAAGAACCCTTCTTCAGGGCCGCAGCCCTGGATGCACCCGGACAAGGAGTGGCGCCATGCTACGACACACAATTCTTCTGGTTGATACCGACCCTCTGCGCGACCAAGTTCACATGCCGGCCCTGAAAGCCCTGGGATTCCTGGTCTGCACGGCGTCCGACAGCGCCACGGCCCTCGCAATGTTGGCCGGCGGCAGAATCGATCTGGTTGTCTGCGATGCGTACCTGTTAAGGCCCGATACCATCTCCGTCTTTGCCAAGGCCAGAAAATTACACCCGCGAATCAAATTCGTTGTTACCTTCGTCGATGCCGATGCGAGCGACGTTATTGAGATGTTCCGGGCCGGCGTTGACGATTGCCTGCTGAAACCCTTCACCCCGAAAGAATTAACCCGCTGTGTCAACAAACTGTTCCCTGATAAACGGCCAGCCGCTCCTGACAAGCCCCAGGCCAGCAACCCTGAGACGCGGGGACCCCACGCCGATCTGTTCATGACTGCCTTCCACGACATCAGAACCGCGACGGTCTGCATGACGATGATGCTCAATCGACTGATTGAGGGCCGCTACGGGGATATGGACGAGGATGTGGCCATGGCTCATTATGCCCTGCTCGCATACTGCAACAAGCTGACCGGCATGAGCGAAGAGTTCTACGCAAAATTCCGGCTGAATGACGGAGAAATCGTGTTCCGCCAGGAATCCCTTGACCTGCTATCGGATATCATCGCCCCGGTCCTGAGCGAGCTCCACATGGACATCAAGAAGAAGGGGGTGGAGATCGACAACTTCATCTCGGCCGACCTGGCATCATCGATCACCAAAATCACCGGCGACCGGGTCTGGCTGAAGGCGGCGTTCAGGAATCTGTTCAAGAATGCAATCGGGCATGGCACCAAGGGTTGCACGATAGGGTACGATCTTGTCAGACTGGGCGACCATTACCGAGTCAGTGTATTCAACAGCGGTCTGACATTTTTTCATGACAGACCAGAAACGCTGTTCAACAAATCCAAGCTGCCGACGCCAAATCCCCAGGGAGACACCGGCATGGGACTCGGCCTTTACCTCACAAAAAGGATCATCCATCTGCACGGAGGACGCATCTGGTACAAGTATAAAAACAACGCGTCCCATTTTGTCTTTACCCTCCCGGACAGATGCAATGCGCAGAAAACCGGGTATCTGCCGCGTGTCGAAATAACCTCCGGATTTCCAAGAGAGCACAGACCGGCATTCGGCTGTCAACAGGCGCAGATGGTTCACTAATTCGAGGATGTTGCTTGCAGCCAATGCGCCTTTGATTTTGTCATGCGGGGGGAGTCGAATTGAACGGTAAACAGGAGGACACGAAATGAACGGTACACAGATGACCATGCGCGGCTGCCAGTACTCCCCTTTCTTGTTCTACCATCATGGCCACACTTGGGCGCTGGTGGAGGAAAATGCCTATATCAGGATCGGCATCGATGATCTGGGCCAGAAGCTGCTCGGCAGGATTGAGGAAATATCCCTGCCGGGGAAGGGTGACCAGCTAGACGGAGGCCACGGGATAAGGGTGAAGAGCAGGAGAAAGACCATCTCGCTGATCGCCCCAGTTGAAGGCAATGTCATCAAAATCAACAGCAACCTATCTATGGAACCGTTATTAGTCAATATTTCTCCATATGGCAGCGGTTGGCTTGCTCTCCTGAAACCCATCAACCTGAAAAAAACCATACGGCAACTCCTTTATGGAACCGACGCCCTCAACTGGTTCGATGATGAAACGATCCGGCTCAATAATATGTTCCTTAAATCAGTTGAGACGGTCCTGCCAGAGGTGGGGGTCACCCTCCAGGATGGCGGCGAATTAAATTTCGAGCTGCTGGACCGGATGCCGACCGGACAGCGACAAGGAATAATAGCGTATTTCTTATCTTAATAACCCCAGGTAATGAGGGGTGACAGATGAGGTGAACTCGCTTCTATCCGCATGCAAGTTGACTGTTTAGAATTTCCAGTCCGGTTATTAATGCGCGAATGGCATTACTCTTGCTTGTTACCTTGCAAAATCGTTTTTCTTTGCGATCCTCTGGGTACGGCAACCAATCAACAACAAAAAGGGGGAGGAAATAAAAAGTGGAAGAGTGCGACCCCGAGATACCGGAACCCGCGCCGACCGTATTGGGGCTTGGCAGTAGAGAAATAATTTGACAAAGGGTTGGCGTTCTGCTCAAGAAGCCCTTTGCGTCCTATTGTTATGGTCGGCCGCGAAACCCCAGCCCCAGTTGCTTGGGACGTCAAAGAGACGCCTCCACGCCCAATAACCATCGCCACGGCCGCCACACAAAGCTGAAGTTGCCTCTCATCCAGCAGTGGAGCCAGCAGTTTGAATAGTTTGGCGATCAGTTTATTCTCCATGCCAGCAATATATCATGGCAAGGAGAATTGCAAAGGCTATTCTGTGACAGCTCCTAAGAGTTTGTCCGACAAAAACAGGAGGCAAGGTCATGCATGAAATCCGCAAGATTCTGGCCCCGGTCGATTTCTCAAAACATTCCGGGTATTCCCATAACGAGTTATCAGGAAAAAAACCACGGGAAAACGGCTGCTTCAAAGATATTGAGGCGTCAAAAGCCGAATTTGAAAAACTGCAGAACAAAGGGTATGTCCGCTACGATGATTTGCCGCTGGAGACAAAAAACGGCCGGGTAATCGCCGTGGAAGTTATCAGTACGGTCTTTCTGGTCAATGATCACAAGGTGATTCAGTGTAACATCCGCGATATCACCAGACGGAAACTTATGGCGGCGACTTCGCAGCAAGCGCCGCCCAACGGCATGGAACGACGCGCATTGGAGCGCCGGGCCTCCCCAAGGATGGTCAGTGAACAACTGGAGAAAAAGATTGAAGAACATCGGCAGACAGAGTCAGCCCTTCTCAAGGCCCTGGAGGAAATCAAAACCCTGAAAGACCGTCTGCTGATCGGGAGTATATACTTTCACCAGGAGATCAAAAAGAAACATAAGTTCGACAACATCATCGGGCAAAGCGATGGTATCAAGTATGTTCTCTATCGAGCCGAGCAGGTTGCGCCGACCAATGCGACGGTCCTTCTCCTCGGCGAGACCGGCACGGGCAAGGAACTGATTGCCGCCGCCATCCACAACTTGAGTCCCCGCAAGGAACGACCGCTGATTACCGTCAACTGCGCCGCCCTCCCCCCCAATTTGCTGGAGAGCGAATTATTCGGCCGCGAAAAAGGGGCTTTTACCGGGGCCGAGACCCGCCAGATAGGCCGGTTCGAGATTGCTGACGGCTCAACCCTGTGCCTGGACGAAATAGGAGAACTGCCGCTTGAAATGCAGGCCAAGCTGCTCCGGGTGATCCAGCATGGCACGTTTGAGCGGTTGGGTTCGTCAAAGACCATCAATGTCGATGTCCGCATTGTGGCAACGACCAACCGGAACCTCGAAGAGGAAATCCTGCACGGCAGATTCCGGAAGGATCTTTACTATCGGTTGAACGTCTTTCCCATCACGGTCCCGCCATTGCGGCAGCGGACAGAAGACATCCCGCTCATGGTCCAGGCCTTTGTGGAACGATATAGCCGGAAAATGGGAAAACAGATTACGTCCATCCCAAAGGAGACGATGCAGGCATTGCAGATGTATCCGTGGCCCGGGAACGTCAGGGAACTGGAAAGCATCATCGAACGGGCCGTGATTCTCTGCCCCGGCCCGGGATTGCAACTCGCGGAAAACCTCTGTATCCCATCGCCCTCCTTTTCTTCCGACGGAGGAACCTTGAAAGAGATGGAGCGGAATCTCATCATGAAGGCACTCTCGGAAACCGAGTGGCGCATTGAGGGCAAGGATGGAGCTGCCAGAATCCTGGGTCTGCATCCCAGCACCCTGCGGGCAAGAATGAAGAAACTCGGGATAGAGCGCCCGGCGAGCAGCTCTTCGGATTAATCCCCGGTTGCCCTTTCTTCTGCCCTCAATATTGTGAGGGTCCACCGTATGTTGAGGTTAAACCGCTTCCCTCATCCCCCTTTCCTGATTTCTCCGCTTTCTCTCATTGCAGTGCTTTTAAAGGCTTCATCAAAATTCCGGCCCGTTTTTATATTCGTTGGCATGCCTTTTGCCTAACCCCGATAAACGGGATAAGTACCTTCACGAAATAATTTTCTGCCAAAAACGCGCAGAATATTATTTCTAAGGTACTAAATTGATCAGGGATGCGGGCAGGAGTGCGTTCCGGGAACAGCATGCCGTATAGCCACATGGATTCGTTCATCGAACCCGTTCCGGCCAGCATGCTCTTTTGTCGAAAGCCATATGTATTCTTATGAAATAAAAGTGTAGGCTGGAAATTATGGACAAACGGCAGCTTGATGACTTACGCAAGAAAGCGGAAGAGAGGATTGACTCCGAGATATCCTCATCGAGAAAGGATTCCGACACGGAACTCCGGCGGGTGGTTCATGAACTCCGTACCCACCAGATCGAACTGGAAGTGCAGAACGAGGAACTTCGCCAAGTTCAGCAAGAACTCGTGGACACCCGCGACCGGTATGTCGATCTCTATGATTTTGCGCCGGTCGGCTATCTCACGGTAAGTGATACGAATCTGATCGTGGAAGTCAATCTGACCCTGGCCGACCTGCTGGGCGCGGCAAGGAATACGCTCTTCGACCAACCCTTCTCAAACTTCATAGTCCCTGAGGATCAGGACATCTGCTACAAACACTTCAGAGAACTTATTGATCTGAAGAGCCGGAAGGTGTGCGAACTGCGGATTCGGAGAAAGGATGGCAATTGGTTCTGGGCCAGGCTGGAATGTGTTCCCATGGCACAAAATGATACCAACGGTATCCGCGTACGTATAGCCCTGCAGGACATCACGGAAACAAAGCGGCTGGAAGCTGAAATCCTCAATGTTGAAAAGCTTGAAGCAACGGCTCAGTTGGCCGGCGGCATTGCCCATGACTTCAACAACCTTCTCGCGGTGATCATGGGGAATATTGAGCTGGCCGAGAAAGATATGTCGTCCGGCCTGTCTGTTTCCGAAAGACTGCGGATTGCGAAAGATGCGTGTCTCAGTGCCGCGGACCTGGCAAAAAAGTTTCTGACCTTCTCATCAGGCGGCGGACCAGTAAAAAAAATCTCCTCCCTGGAGGCATTACTTGCCGACGCGGCGAGTCTCTCTCTTGCCGGCTCCAATGTGAAGCCGGAATATTCTCTGCCGGCCGGTTTGTGGCCTGTCGAGGTTGATGCCGGGCAGATGATCCTGGCTGTCGGCAATGTGCTCACCAACGCCAAGGAGGCCATGCCGCAAGGAGGCGTGGTGCGGATTGGCGCTGAAAATGTCGAGCCGGTTTCTGGAAAAATCCGGAAAATTCCGGCCGGCCGGGATGCGAGGTATATTAGGGTTTCAATCACCGACCAAGGGGGAAGCATACCGGAAGATATTCTTACCCGGGTATTTGATCCATATTTTTCAACAAAACAGCCGGGGCCGAAAAAAGGCCTGGGCCTGGGCCTGACGATTGCCCATTCCATAATCAAGAAACATGGCGGGTCCATTGATGTCGCCTCCCGGCCGGACAGCGGCACGACGCTTACAATCTGTCTGCCGGCAAGTGATAAGCCGGTGGTTACGCATGACGAGAAGCCTCGGCTGTCCCTTCTTGCCAATACAAAAATCCTGGTCATGGACGATGAGCGGATGCTCAGAGAACTGGCCGGCCGTATGCTCGAAGGAGCGGGCTATGAAGTCGAGACGGCAGGCGACGGAGAAGAAGCCATACAAAAATTTAAGCAGGCCCAACAAGCAGGTTTGCCGTTTGGAGCTGTTATTCTTGATCTAACCATCAAGGGAGGTCTGGGGGGTGCGGAAACCATCAAGCGTCTGAAGAAACTCGACCCGGGGGTGAGAGCCATTGTGGCCAGCGGCTATGCAAATGATCCGGTTATGTTGCAGTACCGTGAGCATGGTTTTCTTGATGCACTCCAGAAGCCGTATCGAGAGAAAGATTTTAAAAAGTCCCTTGGGAAAATAGTTGCCGGAGTTGAACCATGACCACCAGAAAAGAGAAAAAAATCAAGACCGATACCTCCGGGACGGCTGCCGGGACAAGGAAGGCGGCGCCCCGGAAAGATACAGCCGGAGCCAAGGCCCTGCCGCCCGATGCCGAAGGCACCTCCCGGCCCCGGACGACACTGCCGATTATCGGCATAGGCGCCTCGGCCGGCGGCCTGGAGGCCTTTGAGGCATTTTTTACCGCCATGCCGGCTGACGCGGGCCTTGCCTTTATTCTGGTCCCTCATCTCGATCCAACCCATATCAGTATCATGCCCGAACTGATCCAGAAGCGCACCAGGATGCAGGTCCTGCAGATCAAGGACGGCATGCGGCTGGAACCGAACACGGTGTATGTCGTCCCGCCCAATCAGGATCTCGCCCTCCTGAACAGCACCTTGCAGCTCATGGAGTTGCGCCGGCCCCGCGGCGCCAATCTGCCGATTGACCGCTTTCTCCGGTCCCTGGCCCGGGACCAGGGACCAAATGCGGTGGCTATCATTCTCTCCGGCACCGGCAGCGACGGCACCCTGGGGGTCAAAGCTATCAAGGGCGAGGCCGGCATGGTGATGGTACAGGACGAGCAATCCGCCAAGTATGACGGCATGCCGAGAAACGCCATTGCCACGGGAGTTGCCGATTATATCCTGCCGCCCGCCGAAATGCCGGGACAACTGATCAAATACCTCCGACACGTGGTCCAGCCAACCACGGCAACGGTGCTGGCCGATGACGGGAGAATGCCCGACAATCTGCAGAAAATCTGTATCCTCCTGCGTACCCGTACCGGGCACGATTTTTCCCTCTACAAAAAAAACACGATCCTGCGGCGCATCGAAAGGAGAATGCACGTCCATCAGATCGATACGGTAGAGGATTATGTCCTCTATCTCCAGAAAAGCGAGGTTGAACTCGACATCCTCTTCCAGGAACTGCTGATCGGGGTGACCAATTTTTTCCGCGACGCCAAGGCTTTTGAGGTACTCCGAGAAAAAATCATGCCCGAACTGCTGGCAGGTAAGGCGGACGGCTATACCATGCGCGTCTGGGTTGCCGGCTGCAGCAGCGGCGAGGAGGCCTATTCCATTGCCATCCTCCTCCAGGAGGTCATGGAGGATCTGAATCGCAACATCAACGTTCAGATATTCAGCACCGATATTGACGAGAATGCCGTCAATGCGGCTCGAACCGGAATCTTTCCGGCCAGCATCGCCGGGGATGTAAGCGCGGCACGCCTGAAACGCTGGTTCTCCAAGGAGGATAATCAGTACCGGGTTAACAAATCGATCCGCGAAATGCTGGTTTTTGCCGTACAGAGTGTTATCAGGGACCCGCCGTTTACCAAGCTCGACCTGCTCAGCTGCCGTAATCTCATGATTTACCTCGGCCCGGAATTGCAGAAGAGGCTCATACCTGTTTTCCACTATAGTCTGAAGCCGGATGGCATTCTTTTTCTCGGCTCCTCGGAGTCCATCGGCCAGGGCCATGAACTCTTTGTCAGGCTGGACAAGAAATGGAAAATTTACCGGCGTAACATCGGGCCGACTGCCGCCCAGCCTGGGGTAAAATTTCCCCCGGCTCCCGCAATGGCGGCGCACGCGCGACCGGTTCAGCCCGAATCGATCAGAAGGGCGGAAGAGCTGAGCGCCTTCCAGTTGGTTGAATCGATTCTCAGACAGGTCGACGCCCCTCCCTGTGTTGTTATCGACGAGACGAACAACATCATCTATCTGCATGGCCGCACCGGCAGGTACCTGGAACCGGCCAGCGGAAAAGTCAGCGTCAATATCCTGGAGATGGCGCGGCCGGGACTCAAGATGGACCTGGCAGCCGCAATCCGCGAAGTCGTGACCAACCAGCAGGAATGTGTTCGTAAAAGGGTAGCCATCGAGCACAACGACAGCCATATCTCCATTGATTTGACCGTGAAACCGATTCTGGAGCCCAGAGCCTTGCGCGGCCTGATGATGGTCATTTTTAAGGAAAACGAGCCGCCCGCCAGCAGGAACAAGGCCACAAAAAAGACAATGGCGCGGCCAAAGAACACCGACGTCGAGAGGCTCGAACAGGAGTTGCGGCGCTCCAGGGAAAGTCTGCAACTCACCATCGAAGAGCTGGAAACCTCCAACGAAGAGTTGCAATCCGCCAACGAGGAGTTGCAGAGCACCAATGAAGAGTTGGAAACCTCCAAGGAGGAACTGCAATCCCTGAACGAGGAAGCCGCCACGGTCAATGCTGAGTTGCAGAGCCGCATCGACGAGTGGTCCACGACCAATGATGACATGAAAAATCTGCTGGACAGTACCCAGATCGCCACTATTTTCCTCAATCTCGAACTATGCGTCAGAAGGTTCACGCCAAAAGCCGTGGAGATCATCCCCTTGTCAGCCACCGATTCGGGCCGCCCCATCAAACATTTTGCGACCGCCTTGATTGACACGGACCTGACGGAGGATGCGTTCGACGTGCTGCAGAACCTTGGAACAAAGGAAAAGGAGGTGCGGAGTAAGGACGGCGCCTTCTACCGAATGCGGATTCGGCCCTATCGCACGGTGAACAATGTGATCGACGGGGTGGTGATCACCTTTGACGATATTACCGCGCTCAAGAAAACCGAGGCGGCAATCAATACATTGAATGCGGCCCTTGAACATCGAGCACGAAAACGGCGCCCGGCGCCCAGGAATGCCGCCCGCCGGAAAGCAGAATAATTTTTCAAAACACCCATCCCTCAATATCATGAGGGTCCACCACATATTGAGGCCTGATAGCTCCTGTCAGCCTTCCTTTCTACTCTCACCGCTTCACTCCATACTTTATTAACAGTCTATTATCCAACAAGTTTTTGTCTTTTTTTGGTTTTCGGCACACCACTTGCTTCGCTTTCTTCCTATGATCCTGGTCATTATGCATATGAAGGTTCCGTCCATGAAAAGGAAGGAACTGTCCCAGACGATTACCTCGCTGCTCGGCCCCATCAGGACGGAAACGGGCTGCGGGCGTTGTGATTTCTTTCAGGGCACAGGGGATGACAATATCCTCTGCCTGCTTGAAGAATGGGAGACCCGAAAGGACTTTGAAATCCATTGCAAGTCCGATGGGTTCAAGGTGCTGCGGGGGGCGATGAGCCTTCTTGAGGAACCAGGTGCAATAATTTTTTACGAGAAATCAAAAACCGACTCCGAAGGCGAAATCAACAAAGACGAATTCGACCGGCTGAAAAAGGATCTGAAATCATAATTCTGGTAGCGGTGGATGAATGGAAGCAGGCTTGAAAAATAGTACCTGCCCTGCAAATCCAGGCATGATTGTCGCGGTTCGGGGCAGCGTGGTGGACGTGCGTTTTGAAAATTGTCTGCCGCCCATCTACTCGCTGCTGCGCGCCGGCTCGGAGGGCCGGATCGCCATCGAGGTGCTGTCGCAGCTCGACAGGCACCGGGTGCGCGGCATTGCCCTGACGCCCACGCAAGGTCTGGCCCGCGGCATGGCTGTGGAAGATACGGGTGGGCCTTTGCGGATTCCGGTGGGCAGGGAAATTCTCTCGCGCATGTTCGATGTGTTTGGAAATACCATTGATCGCGGCGAGCCCCTTCTTGCGGGTATGGAATTGCGTGGTGTGCATCGGTCGCCGCCGCCTCTGGCGCGACGCTCCACCAAGTCCGAGATATTTGAAACAGGCATCAAGGTCATCGATGTGCTGGCGCCGCTTGAACGCGGCGGCAAGGCCGGCCTCTTCGGTGGTGCCGGGGTCGGCAAAACAGTGCTGCTCACCGAGATGATTCACAACATGGTCGCTCATCACGAGGGCGTCAGTATCTTCTGCGGCATCGGCGAACGGTGTCGCGAGGGCGAGGAGCTTTACCGCGACATGTCGGAAGCTGGTGTTCTGCCGAACATGGTCATGGTGTTCAGTCAGATGAACGAGCCGCCAGGCAGCCGTTTCCGCGTGGGGCACGCGGCGCTCACCATGGCTGAATATTTTCGCGACGACGAGCATCGCGATGTGCTGCTGCTCATTGACAACATTTTCCGCTTTATCCAGGCCGGCTCCGAGGTCTCCGGCCTCATGGGGCAGATGCCGTCGCGCCTGGGCTACCAGCCGACCATGGGCACGGAGCTGTCGAGCCTGGAGGAGCGCATCGCCAACACGGACAGCGGCGCCATCACCTCCATCCAGGCGGTGTATGTGCCGGCCGACGATTTCACCGACCCGGCGGCGGTTCATACCTTCTCACACCTTTCCGCATCCATCGTTTTGTCCCGCAAACTCGCCGGCGAAGGGCTCTACCCCGCCATCGATCCTCTCCAGTCGAATTCAAAAATGGCCATGCCGAGCACGGTCGGCGAGCACCATTACAGCGTGGCCCGCGAAATCAGGCGGACATTCGCGCAATACGCCGAACTCAAGGATATCATCGCCATGCTCGGCCTGGAGCAGTTATCGCCGGACGACCGCAACGTGGTTTACCGCGCCCGGCGGCTGGAGCGTTTCCTCACCCAGCCGTTTTTCGCCACCGAACAGTTCACCGGCATCAAGGGAAAACTCGTCCCTCTCAAGGACGCGCTCGACGGTTGCGAACGAATCCTGCGCGACGAGTTCAAGGACATCCCGGAGAGCGCCCTGTACATGATCGGATCGATCGAAGAGGCAAAAGCCGACCGGCCTGCGGTACAGCCTGAAACCCGGCCGCAACAGGAGAACGGGGATGGCACGACCATTCATGAAGCTTAAGGTGCTGCTGCCGTTTCGGGTCTTTACGGAAAAGGAGGACGTCATGCGCATTGTCGCGGAAACGCACAGGGGTGCTTTCGGGCTCCTGCCTCGCCGGCTCGATTGCGTGGCGCCGCTGGCACCCGGAATTCTGACCTTTGTAACCAAAACGGCAGGCGAAGAATTTATCGCCGTTGATGAGGGCGTGCTGGTCAAGGCCGGCCTGGAGGTGCTGGTCTCCGTGCGCAACGCCATCGGCGGCATGGACCTCGGCCAACTGCGCGAGGCGGTGGAGCAGGAGTTCCTGAACCTCGACGAACGGGAGCAGAGCGTCCGCTCGGTGCTGGCGAAAATGGAAAGTGGTCTCATCCGCCGTCTCATAGAGTTTCATCATGGATGAAACGCCAAAAACCACGAAAGGCCGGACCACGTTCGGCCACCAGGTAGGTGCCAAGGCGGCGCGCAAACTCAAGGCGCGGCGCAATTCCTCGGCGGGTGTCTGGTTCGGCCTCGGCATGATGGGGCTTATCGGCTGGTCGGTGGCGATTCCGACGCTGCTCGGTGCGGCACTTGGCCTCTGGCTGGACAAGCACCATCCGGGCAACCACTCCTGGACCCTGGCGCTTCTGGTGGCCGGGCTCGCCATCGGCTGTTTCAATGCCTGGCACTGGGTGGATAAGGAAGACAAGGCAATGCGCGATGAACAGGAGGATAACGATGCATGAAACAATACCCCTGGTGCTGGCATGGTTGGCGGGAGGACTGCTCGGTGCAATGTTCTTCGGCGGCCTCTGGTGGACAGTCCGGAAGGGCCTGTCGTCACAGCAGCCGGCCCGCTGGTTCTTCGGCAGTCTGCTGTTGCGAACGATTCTTGCCCTGGCCGGATTTTATGTTATCGCCAATGGACATTGGCAGCGGTTGCTGCTATGCCTGCTTGGATTTGCCATGGCCCGCCAGATCGTCACCCGACTTTTCGGCCCGCCGGCCGAACACCGGAACCCGCAAGCGAAAGAGGTCGGCCATGCGGCTTAGTCCCGACGAGATCATCTTCTGGCAACACGGTTTTATTAAACTGAACGCCACGGTCGTGTTCACCTGGGGACTGATGCTGGTGCTGACTGCCGGTTCAATACGCATCACGCACAAACTTTCCCGGGACCTGAACCGTTCCCGCTGGCAGAACCTGCTGGAAATTGTCGTCACCGGCATCGAAAAGCAAATTGAAGAAGTTGGTTTGCCTCAGCCACGGAAATATCTCGGTTTTCTGGGCACCCTCTTCCTGTTTGTCGCCAGCGCCAGCCTCAGCACCGTTATTCCCGGTTACGAGCCGCCGACCGGCTCGCTCTCGACCACGGCGGCCCTCGCCCTGTGCGTGTTTGTGGCCGTGCCGCTCTTCGGCATCGAGGAGCAGGGCGTTGGCAGCTACTTCAAGTCCTATATGGAGCCGACCTTCATCATGCTGCCGTTTAATATCATCAGCGAAATCTCACGGACGCTGGCGTTGGCGGTACGACTGTTCGGCAACATGATGAGCGGGACGATGATCATCGGCATCCTGCTCACCATCACCCCTTTCCTTTTTCCGATCGTCATGGCGATGCTCGGTCTGCTCACCGGCATGGTGCAGGCCTACATCTTCAGTATTCTGGCTGCGGTTTACATCGCGGCCGCAGCGCGCGTTAAAACGCCCAGGCCTGAGCCGGACTCAGATGGATAGTCTGTAGCGCCGCGCGCGGCGTGCGGCGCTACAGACTAAACAACCTAACAAAAGGAGTTCCTATGGATAGCATGACAGTTATCGCGGTGGCATCAATTGTTATCGCCGGCATCACCACCGGTTTCGGCACCATGGGGCCGGCGCTGGCGGAAGGGAAGGCAGTGGCGACGGCGCTGAGTTCGCTGGCCCAGCAGCCCGATGCCTCCGCCACCATCACCCGGACGCTGTTCGTGGGGCTGGCAATGATCGAGTCCACGGCCATCTACTGCTTTGTCGTGTCGATGATTCTCATCTTCGCCAACCCGTTCTGGAACCACGTCATCGCCCAGGCGGCGGGGAAGTAAAATCATGCTCATCGATTGGTTCACGGTCGGAGCCCAGGCCCTCAACTTTCTCATTCTGGTTTGGTTGCTGAAACGCTTCCTGTACAAACCGATTCTCAACGCCATCGACGCGCGGGAAAAGCGCATCGCCACGGAACTGGCGGACGCCGACGCGAAAAAGGCCGAAGCCCTGCAGGAACGCAACGAATTTCAACACAAAAACGAGGAGTTTGACCAACAACGTAAGGCGCTCTTCAGCAAAGCAACGGACGAGGCACAGGCCGAACGAGAAAAACTCCTCGACGAAGCGCGCCAGGCCGCCGCGGCCTTGCTTGCCAAACGGCAGGAAACGCTTCGAAATGATGAGCATAACTTATGGCAGGAGATCAGCCGCCGGACCCGGCAGGAGGTATTTGCCATCGCCCGCAAGACGCTGACGGATCTCGCCGGGGCGAATCTGGAAGAGCGCATGGTTGCCGTCTTTGTCCGCCGGTTAAGCGAATTGGCCGCGGCGGAAAAGGCACTGCTGACCACGGGACTCAAGGCGTCGGTGAGCCCCGTGACCGTTCGCACCACCTTTGAGCTCTCTTCAACGCAAAGTGCCGCGGTTGAAGATGCGATCCGGGAAACTCTGGACCTGGAAACGCCGATCCGTTTCGAGACCTCGCCAGACCTGATCGCCGGCATCGAGCTGACCACGAATGGACACAAGCTGGCGTGGAGCATCGCGGATTATCTGGTATCGCTGAAACATGGCGTCGACGGGCTGCTTGCTGAAAGGGAAAGATAAACTGTAGCCAAGAGCCAATGGTAACCACTCAGGTAACTAGCCATTGCGAAAAACGAACCGCAGAATGTCGAACAAGGAATTTCGAACCGTAGAAGTAAAAAAACTTCGAAATTCGACATTCCTTGTTCGACATTCGATATTCTCTTTTAACACCTCACAGACCTTACGTTAACGGCATTGAGTTACGACCAATGAACATGCAACCAGAGGACCTCCGAAATGTTTTCGACCGCGCCTTTGCCGGAATACATCAGGCGCGGGAAGCCTTCACGCCCCAACTGCGGCCGCGGGAGGTGGGCGCCATCATGACCGTCTCCACCGGCATTGCCAGGGTTGCCGGTCTGCCCGGCGTGGGCTTCGAGGAGCTGGTGAAGTTCCCCGGCGAGGTGCTCGGCATCGCCTTCAATATTGATGAGGACGATATCGGCGTCGTGCTGCTGGGCGAATACCAGCACCTGCACACGGGAGATGAAGTTGAACGTACGGGCCGGGTCATGGATGTGGCCGTGGGCGATGGCTTGCTGGGGCGCGTCATCGACCCGCTCGGTCGGCCGCTCGATGACAACGGCCCGGTGGCCTACGGCCGGACTTCCGCCCTCCCTGGCTCGCCCGGCACTAGGCCATCCCTGGCCGTCGCCCAGCGTTTGCCCATCGAACGGGATGCAACGCCCATCATGGACCGCGCGCCGGTCACCATGCCGCTGCAGACCGGGATCAAAGTCATCGATGCGCTGATTCCCATCGGCCGCGGCCAACGCGAGTTGATTCTCGGCGACCGGCAAACCGGCAAGACCGCCATTGCCATCGACACCATCCTGAACCAGCGCGACCGGAACATGGTTTGCGTCTATTGCGCCATCGGCCAGCGGGCCTCGGCCGTGGCCAAGGTTGTTGCCGATCTGGGCGAAAAAGGCGCCATGGAGTACACCATCGTCGTTGTCACCGAGGGCAACGATCCGCCGGGCCTCACCTATATCGCGCCGTACGTCGCTACCAGCATTGCCGAGTTTTTCATGGAGCAGGGCCGCGACGTGCTCATCGTTTATGACGATCTCACCCACCACGCCCGATCCTACCGCGAACTCTCCCTGCTGCTGCGTCGCCCCCCTGGCCGCGAAGCCTTTCCCGGCGACATCTTCTACATCCATTCGCGGCTCCTGGAGCGGGCAACGCATTTGCGCGCCGAACTTGGCGGCGGCTCGCTCACCGCGCTGCCGATCATCGAGACCGAGGCACAGAATATCGCCGCCTACATTCCAACCAATCTCATTTCCATTACCGACGGGCAGATTTATCTCTCGCCGACTTTGTTCGAGCTGGGTGTCCTGCCCGCCGTTGATGTCGGCAAATCGGTTTCGCGAGTCGGCGGCAAGGCGCAACTGGCTGCATACCGCGCCGTGGCCGGGACCCTCAAACTTGATTACGCACAGTTCGAGGAGTTGGAAACCTTTGCCCGGTTCGGGGCCCGGCTTGACGAACATACCCGCAAAATCATCTCCCATGGGCAGCGCATCCGCGCCTGTCTTAAACAGCCGGAATTCGCCCCGGTATCCGTGCCAGAGCAAATCACCGTGCTGCTGGCCTTGCTCGCCGGGCTTCTGGACCCCGTACCCCTCGACAGGATGCCTGACGCCGAAGGAGCCCTGCGCGCAGCCGCCGCTGCAATTCCCGAGGAAGTTCGCCGCCGTTTTATATCGGCCGACAAGTTGACGGATGAGGACCGCGACGCAGTTCTGCAGGTCGCCGGCAAGGCACTGAAGCCATTTCAAGCAGGCTCTCAAAAAGAACCATGAGCGAGACGCTGGGAAATTTACGCCGCAAGATGGATGGCGCTGGAAAACTCGGATCCGTGGTCCGGACCATGAAGGCCCTGGCCGCGTCAAATATTGGCCAGTATGAGAACGCGGTACGCTCCCTGGCGGATTACCATCGCACTGTGCAATTGGGCTTAGCTGCCTTCTTCCGGCAAGACAGGGCTTCAGCCCTCCCTGGCTCGCCCGGCACTAGGCCATCCCTGGCCGTCGGCCGGGCTTCCGCCCTCCATGGCTCGCCCGGCACTAGGCCATCCCTGGCCGTCGACCGGGCTTCCGCCATCCCTGGCTCGCCCGGCACTAGGCCATCCCTGGCCGTCGACCCGGAGGGGCAGGAACGAATGGGGAAAAAAACGGTTGGCGCCGTTGTTTTCGGTTCGGACCAGGGCCTGGTCGGCAAATTCAATGAGGAGCTGACCGATTTCACCGTGGATGCACTTGGCGCCCTGCCGGGAGAGAAAAAAATATGGGCGGTTGGCGAGCGTCTTCACTCGCGCCTGCAGGATGCTGGTCTTCCGCCGCAGGGCGTGTTCGCGGTGCCGAATTCGGTTACCGCTATCACGCCGCTCATCGGTCGGATCCTCACCGAGTTCGAAGGGCCTCAACAAAAGGGCGAGGTCGGACAGGTTTTCCTTTTTCACAACCGCCCCATGTCCGGTTCGATTTATGAGCCCGTCAGTCAGCGGTTGCTGCCGCTTGACGAAAAATGGCGCCGCGAATTCACCGAAGTCCGCTGGCCAACCAGTAACCTGCCCGAGATCCTGGTGGATGGCGAAGCGACCCTGCAGGCACTCATCCGCGAATATCTTTTTGTTTCTCTGTTCAAGGCCTGCGCCGAGTCGCTGGCCAGCGAGAACGCCAGCCGTCTGGCGGCAATGCAGCGCGCCGAGAAAAACATCGACGAACTGCTGGAGGACCTGAACCGGACCTTCCATCGCCTGCGGCAGAGCACCATTGATGAAGAATTGTTCGAGGTCATTGCCGGGTACGAATCGTTGAGCGTGAAGGAGGCCGTTGGTGGCTAAACAGGCAGCCGAACTCAGGTACGCTGTCCGGTTCCGTGTGGTCTGCAAGTATTTCGGACAACTGTGCCTGGTGCTCGCCGCACTGACCCTGGTGCCGTTGGCGATGTCGGTGATCTTTGGCGACACCTCTATCAGCCTGCGGTATGGCATGGTGACCGGCGGGCTCGCCGCCTTGGGGGCCGGCCTGGCCCGGCTGCGGGCTCCTGCCGGGGTGCAGGCCAATGAAGGCATGGTGCTGGTGGCGCTGATGTTTCTCTTCACGCCGCTGGTGATGTCCTACCCGATGATGGCCTCGGGGTTGGGCTTTCTTGATGCCCTCTTCGAAGCCGTCTCCGGTGTGACGACCACGGGCCTATCCACGAAGGCAACGCTTGCTGGCGTGCCGCCGACCTTTCTTTTCGCCCGGGCCTGGATGCAGTGGTACGGGGGGCTGGGCATTGTGGTATTTTCACTGGCGCTCGTGATGCAACAGGGTCTGGTGGCGAAGGGCCTGGCTGTCACCGATACCGAAAGCGACGATCTGGTCGGCGGCACCCGGGCCCATGCGCGGCAAGTCCTGAAAGTCTATGGCGTATTGACCGCCCTGGGTATCATTGGTTCCCTGGCGGTGGGGGTTGGTTTTTTCGAGGCGGTGCTGTACACGTTTGCGGCGGTCTCAACCGGGAGCTTTGCCCCGCATGACGGCAGCCTCGCGACGTTAGACTGGCCCGCCCAGGTGTGGATTACCTTGCTCTGCCTCGCCGGTGCGATACCGCTGACCTTCTGGTACCGAATGTTCAAGGAGAAGCGGCGCGTTGCCGTGGACTTTCTGCAGATCCAGGCCGTGGTCATCGCTGCCCTGGTCGTTGCCCTGGCGGTGGGAGTTGCCATGCGACTGAACGCCGGCATGGCGTGGCCCCAGGTCCTCCATCACGCGCCCCTGCTCGCCGTATCCGCGCAGAGCACCGCGGGTTTTGCCTCGATGCCGTGCGGGCAGCTTGATCCGGGTTCGAAGCTGATCCTGATTTTTTCGATGCTGGTGGGCGGCGGCACCGGATCGACCGCCGGCGGCTTCAAGTTGTTGCGATTGTTGATCGCAGCGAGCGTGCTGCGGCTGATCCTGCTGCGGAGCTGCCTGCCGAAACACGCCGTCATCGAGCCCCGGCTGGCCGGCCGCCGCCTGCAGGGCGAAGAAATCCACGCGGCCCTGCTGCTCATCTTGCTGTTCGTTGCCGTCATCGCGCTGTCCTGGCTGCCGTTTGTGGCAATGGGGTACAGTTCCCTCGACTCCTTGTTCGAAGTGGTGTCGGCAACGGCAACGGCGGGGCTTTCCGTCGGGCTGACCAGTGCAACGTTGCCCGCCCTGCTCAAGGGGATTTTGTGTATTGACATGCTGGCGGGAAGACTTGAAATCATCGCCTGGCTGGTGGTGCTCTATCCAGGGACGTGGTTTGGCAGAAGAATGGAGGGAACATGAGAATTGTTTTTGTCGGAGCCGGAAAAGTGAGTATTGAAACAGCCAGGGCGCTCATCAAAAAGAATCATGATGTCGTCATCATCGAGACTGACAAGGCCAGGATCGATGCATTGTCCGAAGAGATGGACTGCAGCTTCCTGCTGGGCGATGGCAGCCAGCCGAACATTTTGCGCGAAGTCAATCCCGGGCAGACCGATTTCCTGTTTTGTCTTGCCGACAACGACCAGGCGAACGTCATTGCCAGTCTGGTCGGCCGAACCCTCGGTTTCAGCCGCATCGTGACGAGCATCGGCGATCCGCAGTTCGAGGGCATCTGCCATGAACTGGGGCTGAAGGACACGATTATCCCCTCCCGCACCATCAGTCGTTATCTGGAAGACATGGTCAGGGGCGGCGAAAACGTCGAGCTTTCCACGATCATCAAGGACGAGGCCCGCTTTTTTACCTTGATTGTAAAAGAGGAGGACGCGGTCGCGGCCAGGGATATGAAATTGCCCGCCGGCGCCAGGGTCATCTGCTATTACCGGGATGGCAAGTTTGCACATGCCGATGAAGAAACAACATTCCGCCTGGGTGACGAGGTGGTGATCCTCACGCACAGCAAAAACATGCCCGCGTTGCAGGAACGTTGGCAGCCGAAACAAGCGCCGGAAGAGCCGGCGAATGCGGGCGCAAAGAAGAACGCTTAGATGGTTGGCCATGCCAGCATGAATGATGCGCGGGGTGAACTTACTGATTGAGAAAGCCATGACAATAAGTCCTGTTGCAGGAAAGCCGGCCGAGGCACCGATGCTGGTGAACGTACCCAGACTCGTCACTGCCTATTATACCGAGACGCCCGACCCTTCAGTGCCGGGCCAGCAGGTTGCCTTCGGCACCTCGGGGCATCGAGGTTCCTCCTTCGAAAAGGCCTTCAATGAACGGCATATCCTCGCCATCAGTCAGGCCATTTGCCTGTACCGTGAGCAGCAGAAAATCGATGGCCCGCTGTTTCTCGGCATGGACACCCATGCCCTTTCCGTGCCGGCGCATGCCAGCGCGCTTGAGGTGCTGGCGGCAAACGGGGTGGAAGTCATGATCGCGGCAGCGGACGAATATACCCCGACCCCTGTCGTTTCCCATGCGATTCTTACCTACAACCGCGGCCGCACGACCGGGCTTGCCGATGGCATCGTCATCACGCCGTCACACAATCCGCCCCATGATGGCGGGTTCAAATACAATCCCCCGAACGGCGGGCCTGCGGAAGCCGTTATCACCTGCTGGATCGAGGCGAAGGCCAACGAGTTTCTCGAAAATGGCCTTCTCGGTGTGAAAAGGCTTTCTTTCGAGAAAGCGCTTCGCGCCTCCACCACCCACCAGCACGATTATCTCAATACGTACATTGCTGATCTCGCCAATGTGCTCGATCTGGACGCCATTCGCGGCGCGAAGCTCAACCTGGGAGTCGATCCGCTCGGCGGCGCCGGGGTCCACTATTGGCAGCCGATTGCCGAACGCTACGGCTTGAACCTCACTGTTGTCAACGAGGCCGTCGATCCGACCTTTCGTTTCATGACAATGGATTGGGATGGTCAGATACGGATGGACCCATCTTCACCCTATGCGATGCAACGATTGATAGGGATGAAGGACCGCTTTGACCTTTCCTTCGCCTGCGATACCGACCATGACCGGCACGGAATCGTCACCCGCAGCATGGGATTGCTGCCGCCCAACCATTACCTCTCCGTCGCCATCTTCTACCTCTTCCAACACCGGCCGCAATGGCGCAAGGAAGCAGCGGTCGGCAAGACGGTGGCGAGCAGCCGGATGATTGATCGCGTCACCGCCAAGCTTGGCCGCAAACTCTATGAGGTGCCGGTTGGCTTCAAATGGTTTGTCGATGGCCTGCTCGATGGTTCGCTTGGCTTTGGTGGCGAAGAAAGTGCCGGGGCCGCCTTTACTCGTCTGGATGGCAGCGTCTGGACGACGGACAAAGATGGTATTATCCCGGCTTTGCTCGCGGCAGAGATCACCGCCCGGATGGGCCGCGATCCCGGCGAGCTCTACCGGGAACTCACGCGCGAATTCGGAGAACCGCTTTACGACCGCATCGAGGCGCCGGCCAACCCGGAGCAGAAGAAGCTGTTGGCGAAACTTTCACCCGAACAGGTTACGCTCACTGAACTGGCAGGCGAAAAAATCCAGGCCATCCTCACCCGCGCCCCGGGCAACAACGCGCCCATCGGCGGCTTGAAGGTGGTTGCCGAGAACGGCTGGTTCGCGGCGCGACCGTCCGGGACCGAGGATATCTACAAGATCTATGCGGAGAGCTTCCGGGGAGTTGAGCATTTGCACCGCATCCAGGAGGAAGCCCAGGCGATTGTCAACGATACTCTGGCCGCGGCGCCACGGCAGCCAGGAATTCCGTCCAAGCCAAAACCGCGGGAAAAGCCATGAGCAAACAAACACCTGTCAGTCATCCCATATACAGTCTTCTCCCCGCGGACGTCGAAGGATTCGATTCCCTGGTCGAACTGGCCCTGGATATGCACTGGTCATGGAATCATGCCACCGACGAAGTGTGGCGGCAGTTGGACCCGGTCCTGTGGGACCTGACCCATCACCCATGCGATGTTCTGCAGACGGTCTCCCGGGAGAAGATCCGGCGCGCCCTTGCCGATCCGGCCTTCCGCAAGAAGATAGATGACCTGGCGCAGTCCAAGAAGCAGGCGGCGGCGGCGCCCGCGTGGTTTCAGCAAACCTACCCGCAATCTCCGCTGCGCTGTGTCGCCTATTTCAGCATGGAATTCATGTTGAGCGAAGCCCTGCCGATTTATTCCGGAGGGCTGGGCAATGTGGCCGGCGATCAGCTCAAGGCGGCCAGCGATCTGGGCGTGCCCGTGGTCGGCGTGGGGCTGCTCTACCAGCAGGGCTATTTTCGCCAGGTCATCGACCAGAATGGCGCCCAGCAAGCCCTTTACCCGTACAACGACCCGGGGCAATTGCCGATCACCCCGTTGCGTAAACCAAATGGGGAGTGGTTACGTCTGGAGATTGCGTTCCCTGGTTACTCGGTCTGGCTACGCGCCTGGCAGGTTCGGGTCGGTCGTGTGCATCTGTACTTGCTGGACAGTAATGACGTGGCGAATTACCCCGCGCATCGCGGCATTACCAGCGAGCTGTACGGGGGCGGGCCAGAGTTGCGACTGAAACAGGAACTGGTGCTCGGGCTCGGCGGGTGGCGTCTGCTCCGCGCCCTCGGCATCGAGCCGGAAGTCTGTCACCTCAACGAAGGCCATGCGGCCTTCGCCGTGCTGGAACGCGCCCGGAATTTCATGGAGGAAAGTGGCCGGCCTTTTGACGTGGCCCTGGCTGTCACGCGAGCAGGCAACCTGTTTACCACGCACACGGCGGTGGCCGACGGCTTTGATCGGTTCGCGCCACCCCTCATCGAACAATACCTCGGTGGCTATGCCGAAAAGATCGGCCTCACGCTCCGCGACCTGTTGGCCCTGGGCCGCCGGAACCCGGATGACCCTTCGGAGAATTTCAACATGGCCTATCTGGCAATTCGCGGCAGCGGCGCGGTCAATGGCGTCAGCCGCCTGCACGGGCAGGTGAGCCGGCACCTTTTTGAGCCGCTCTTTCCGCGCTGGCCGGTGGCGGAGGTGCCCATCGGTCACGTCACGAACGGCGTCCACATGCCGACCTGGGACTCCGCGGCAGCGGACGATCTCTGGACGGAGGCCTGCGGCAAGGACCGCTGGCTTGGGACAACGGCTACCCTGGAACAGGACATGCGACGCGTCTCTGACACCAGGCTCTGGCAATTTCGCATCGCCGCCAGTCAGTCTTTTGTGACCTACGTGCGCGATCGTTTGTCCAGGCAGCTGGCCGCTGCAGGCGCCTCGCCCGAAATGGTGGCGGAGGCGGGCCATTTTTTCGATCCCAACGTATTGACCTTGGGCTTTGCGCGTCGCTTCGCCACCTACAAACGACCCAATCTGCTGCTGCACGATCCGGAGCGACTGCTGCGCCTGTTAACGAATCCTCAACGCCCGGTGCAGCTCATCATGGCGGGCAAGGCCCATCCCTCCGACCTGTCGGGGCAGGCCCTCATCCGGCAATGGATGGAGTTCATCCAGCGGCCCGAAGCCCGCCGCCATGTGATCTTCCTCGGTGACTACAACATGCTCTTGAGCGAGTCCCTGGTGCAGGGAGTCGATGTCTGGATCAACACGCCCCGGCGGCCCTGGGAGGCGTGTGGAACCAGCGGCATGAAGGTACTGGTCAATGGCGGCCTCAATCTCTCGGAATTGGACGGCTGGTGGGCCGAGGCCTACGCCCCGGACATAGGGTGGGCGTTGGGGGATGGCCTGGAGCATGACAACGATCCAGCCTGGGACGCTATCGAGGCTGAAACCCTCTATGACCTGCTCGAACGCGAGGTGATCCCGGAGTTCTATACTCGTGACGAACAAGGCATTCCGGTCGCCTGGGTGAACCGGATGCGCGAAAGCATGGCGCGATTAACGCCGCGTTTTTGCGCCAACCGCGCGGTCCACGAATACACCGAGCAACAGTATCTCCCGGCGGCTTCGGCATACCTGGCACGAGCCGCCGATAAAGGCGCTATCGGCGTGGCCATGGTTGAGTGGCGCCAAGCGCTGGAGCAAAAATGGCCCGCGCTGCGCTTCGGAGAAGTGAGGATTGAAACCCATGACGAGCAGCATCTGTTCGAGGTGCAAATGTATCTCGATGACCTTGACCCGGAATCGGTGCGAGTCGAACTTTATGCTGACGGCGTGGACGGCGCCGCGCCGGAGCGGGTAGAGATGAAACAGGTGCGACAACTGATGGGGGCAATCAACGGCTACGCCTATAACGCCAGCGTGCCCGGAGCCCGCCCGGCGTCGGACTATACGGCGCGCGTGATCCCGCGCTACGACGGTGTTGCAATCCCACTGGAAGAGGCACGAATCCTCTGGCAGCGGTGATCTGATGCGACGATGGAGTCATCCTTGAAAACGGCTGATCCACGCATCCTGACGATCAATGGCGGCTCGTCGAGCATCAAGTTCGCGCTGTTTGTGGCTGATGATCCGCCCCGGCGGGTTATGCAGGGAGCGCTGGCGCGGATTGGCTCGCCAGAGGCCTCTCTGCGAGTTAAAGGCCTAGACCCGGAGGACAACTTTTCGCGGAAAGTGCCGGCGCCGGATCACCCGGTGGCGGTGGGCGCTCTGATGGATTGGCTCGAGGAACGCCACGGGCAAGAGGCGTTGGCCGCGGTGGGGCATCGGGTGGTGCATGGCGGGCCCAAATACAGCAGGCCGCAGCGCATCACCGGGTCAATGGTTGAGGAGCTGCACCGGCTCAGTCCCCTTGATCCCGAGCATCTGCCGGCGGAAATCCTGTTGATCGAGGCCTTGCAGCGGCGATTTCCCAACCTGCCCCAAGTGGCTTGTTTCGACACGGCTTTTCACCATGATCTGCCGCGCGTCGCCCGGCTGTTGCCGATCCCGCGCCGCTATGAGGCTCAGGGTGTGCGGCGGTACGGGTTTCACGGCTTGTCTTATGCGTTTCTCATGGAAGAACTGGCCCGCCTGGCCGGTCCGGAAGCGGCCCAAGGGAGGATCATCCTCGCCCACCTCGGCAATGGCGCCAGCCTGGCCGCGGTGCGCGACGGCAAACCAGTGGACACCAGCATGGGTTTTACCCCAACCGCCGGGGTGATGATGAGTACTCGCTCCGGTGATCTCGATCCCGGACTGCCTTGGTATCTGGCCCGCACCGAGGGCCTCGATGCCAAAGGATTCAATGAGATGGTCAATTCCCGGTCCGGGCTGCTCGGCGTGTCCGAGACCAGTTCGGACATGCGTGACCTGCTCGACCGTGAAACAGAGGACG